>Ga0255214_1000209_pt1 | contig 15480 bp, 17 predicted proteins | sample Miss_Law_RepB_8d_FD_189951 | JGI IMG/M metagenome (GOLD analysis project Ga0255214, IMG submission 189951) | Freshwater microbial communities from Mississippi River, Louisiana, United States - Miss_Law_RepB_8d | ecosystem: Environmental > Aquatic > Freshwater > River | place: USA: Louisiana... | reverse complement strand
GAAATAACAATATGGGTGAAGTTATTAAAGTCTTTATGATTACATCATCTGGTTCTGAAGGTATTAACTTACGTAATACTCGATATGTTCATTTAATGGACCCTTATTGGCATCCTGTGCGTTCAGAACAAGTTATCGGCCGTGCTAGACGTATTTGTAGTCACAAAGATTTACCACCAGCTTTACAATCTGTTGAAGTATTTGTTTATTTAATGGTATTTACAGAAGAACAATTAAAATCTGACGAGGCTATTGAATTAAAAAGAAAGGATTTAAGCAAAGCACTTCCTAAAACTCCTCAAACAAGCGACCAATATTTATTTGAAATAGCAAGTATTAAAGCAGATTTAACTGAACAATTGACTGATGCGATTAAAGAATCTGCATTTGATTGTTACATTTATTCAAATGGTAAGTGTGTTAATTTTGGCGATCCATCAATTGATACATATTCTTATGTTCCTGATTTTTCACAGCAACAAAATGATATAACTGCACTAGCAAATAAGGTAGCTGTTCAATGGGAAGGAAAACCTGTTACAATTGCTGGGGTCAAATATGTTTATCGTAGAGTTAGCGAAAATGTATTAAATATTTACGATTTTAAATCATATGAAGCTGCATTGAAGGACCCTAGTATAGCCCCTGTTCAAGTTGGAACATATGAGATTGATAATAAAACCGGTCAGAGAGTTTTTAAAGAATTGGTCAATAAATAGAGTAGTAATAAAAAATATAATTATGTTTTGAAAAAAATATAACTATATTATATAAAATGAATATTTGTATTACTCCAGAACAATTAAATAATGATTTTAGTAAAATTTCCGATATTTTTATGGAACGTTACAAAAAAGGTCAAGTAACACAATTGAATTTTGATGACCAACAACTTTTAGATGATGTATCAGATAAATTAAATAAAATAGCTACTACACAAAATATTAACTTTAATAAAGAAGGGTTCAAGACATTCATTAAAAAACTTTATGTATATGATTTTACACAATTTGGCGGTGGTGATTTTGACGACCAGATAGTTACATATGATAGAGATGATAATAATGATGCTAGTAGAAGAAGTGTTAATTCACCAAATAAGTTTGACTTATTTGCTATTATTGCAGTTGTTGTTGGAATTTTCGTTATATATATATCATATCTTAAATTCAATGAATTATCTCAAAGTGTTGTCGGTATGGATATTTCCTCAGTAAGTGAAGATGTCAAAACACAATTACAACAAGCGTTGTCTGAAATACGACAACTTCCTATAGAACAAGTTACTTTTGTTCAATATATATGGAGTTCTATTCAAACTTTTAGCTGTTCGATTGTTCAACAACAAGCTGAAAGAATAAAAAATATTGTTATACAATTATTAAGTGAATCAATTGTTGATTTTACTGCAATTGCCGAGAAAACATGTATGCCAAGAACCCAGGTTGTTACAGAAGGTGTTTTATCTTTGGGTAATTATGATATTGGTAGAACCTTAAATACACTCGTTCAAACTGCTTCTTCTATTACATCATCAGGAGCAACTAGTTCATGTATATCAAATACTGCTCTTGCTCTACAACAAAAAGCCTTGAGTGATTTATTTTATAATCAACAATTAATTTTAAATCAAATAACATCTCAATCAACACAAGCAATAAATTTTTTAGTATACGGAGCATCAATAGGATCAAGTGGTGTATTTTATTTAATTTATAGAACAAAAGATGTTTTAAAAGTGGCATATACACAATTTAAGTCAACACCAATAAATCAAAATAATAATAAAGCAAAAGGATTATTTAAAATAACTGAAACAGGAGGTAATAGAAAAAAATATACTAGAAAAAATAAAAAACATCATAGAAAACCTAGCAGAAAACATAAAAAAAAAACTAGAAAACACATAAAAAAATCTAGAAAAATCTAGAAAAATATTGATCTAATTTCTTTGGTTCAATAAAGCAATGATTTTATCTATCTTTTCACTTAAATTTTCAACATTTCTCTCTAACTTGGATATCCTATCATCGTTTATATTGGCGCCATTTATAGTTGACTCATGAATTTGTGATACAATATTATTATCACCTTTTTTATCAACTTTTTTAAGTTTTGAAAAAATATTTATATCTTCTTCATCTTCTTCGTGAAATGTATTAACTATATCAGTACTACTAAATGTAACATTTTTTTTACTATTATTCGGTGATAATCTAGAATCAATTTCGTTTAAAAATTTAAACCTACTATGAGTTTGGGATTGTTCTGATTTATCCATATTATTTTGGGTTTTCTCTGTTTTTAGAGAGGTTTCTTGAGGTTTAAGCCAATTATCAACTTGATTAGATGTATTATATGTTCTATTTATTTGGTCTACTTCATAATTACGTTGAACCTGCATTTCTTTAAGAATTTTGTCCATTTCTTTTATTGGTTTATCTCTTTCTTTGTCAGAAAATTCGGGAACAGGAGGCACTTTTACTGTTATTGATTCTTCGAATTCTTCTTGTCTTCTATTAAAATCTTTTTCAAATTGAGTTTTTCTATCATTTTGTATTTCTTCGAATGTAATTAGTTCTTTTAATTGTGGTTGTTCGTTATGTATTTTTATTTTGTTGGGTTGATATGGATATGTTTTTTTTATATGTTCAAGAATAAGAAGAATATATTTTTTATTTACATCAACTAATAAATTTGTTTTTTTTCTCTCAACTTCAAAAAATCCTTGAATATTACTTAAAAATAAATTATATATTTTAATTTGAATATCAGGAGTTAAAAATGTAAATATTTCTTCATCGCTTATCACATCCCATAACATTTTAATGTTATCCTTTGTATTAAATAAATTTACATCCATTTTAATATATAATAATAGTAATAGTTGTATTTTTATATATTTTTATAACGAATCATTAAAATAAATATGTCTAAATTTTTCAATATAGTCGTCTTTCAGTATATGAGTCTTTAAATAATGTTCGGTCATTTTGTCTTCTAACATATGAACAATAAAAAATATAGAGTACATACCACACTCGGTTTTGCCATATTGGTGTTCAATCCCTTCATTACTATCAACTTTAAAGTTAATCGGATTTGGTAAATTATGTCCTTGTTCAATAATTTTATGGATTAATTCTTTTACTTCTTTTGGTGCTGTATCTCCAGCGCTATCATAGAAAAATATAGTTTTATTTTTTATATTAATAAACATTGATATCCAATGTTGACCAGGTTTATTATCAGGATCAGTATTAAAAATAATTCCAATTTTTGTTATTCCTTTATTAATAAGTTTTTCAAGATTAAAATTACACAATTCTTCCCAAACACATTCACCATATAACCTTCTTGTGTTAAAATTTATTGGTGTAGGACCAATAAAATCAAAACATTTATAAGCTTTCTCATATTGTTTCATAACTTTCATAATATCAGTACTAGATAACCATTGATTTGGATTTAGTTTCCACTCATCTGGAGATTCTGGTGCGAAAGAATCAGAAAGATTGTTTTCAAGTTGTCCAAATATAGTTTTTTGTTTTAACCAACAAGCTTCATTACTACAAATATCTTTAAGATATTCTGTAAGATGTTTATGTATTTCTTTTGGCGAATCAGTATTAATTTTTGCGTCAGGATGTCTAACATTCCAATGGTCTCTTAAATAAATAAGGTCTTTATTAGTATAGCAACTGAAATGGTTTAATTCGTCTTTAGGTTTAGGACTACAATTTATCTTCTTAAGTTTAATATTTTTTCTATACTTCCTAGATTTTCCAGAACCATATTTAATTCTGTGATTTTTTAAAATAGTTTTATTTTTATTTTTATTTTTATTTTTATTTTTATTTTTGGCTGTCTTCATAAATATAAATGATATTTTTTTTTGACCTTATATTATAAATCGAAATGTAATATCAACTTCACTCGATTTTGGTAAAATAATATTAGTATTTTTATAAAAAATATAATTTACATATTTATCTAAAGTAACGCATTATCTTCTTACATTGAATATTTTCACCATTTGGAAAAATATTTAATTGTATATTTTTCAACATGTTTGTTTCGTTATATCTTTTACTTGACATCTTGTATTATTATAAAAAACTGCTGAACCACATAATCCAGGTGCTGGGTTTGGATTAAAAGATTCAAATGTTTGGTCTCTAAATAATAATTCATGTGGGTTTGGTTGTGTTTTTGTTTGAAATTTATATGTATATAAATCACTACTTGAATTAGGAACATAAACTGCTTGACTACATTTTTGTAATGCATATATTTGATTTCTTAATTCGGATTCTGTGTTTATATTTGAAGCAAAACCTGACCAAGGTGATTGAGTATTACCTGGATTAAATACTTTATGAACATTATATGTTGGCATATTAACAAGAGGAACATTTATTGGTTTTCTTGGATCTACTATTGGAAAATAAGAATATTTTGTCATAACTGGTCTTACGTCTACATATGGTTGTAACATTTGTGATGGTATATTTCTGTCATAAATTCTATTATTTGTTTGTTTATGAATGTCTGAAACACATTCTGTTGGTGCTCTATAAGAATTTTCCATTGATATATTTATATATTATTATTTTTAACAAAAAAGTTTAAAGATTTGAATATGATAATATATAATTTATGTTTCATATATCTGGATTCTTAAATAGTTATAATTCCAATCTGGTTATTGAAAATCTTGCTAAATTTATTACAATATGCCCGCGACTATCAAACATATACAAGAAAGTTACATTCTCTAACCAGATAAATGTAATATTAGTACCGACAAGGAACGAATTTATTAAGGCGGGTTTGTATGACTATATATGGTGGAATTCATCGGATTACAAGTGTTTCGAGAGAGATGCGGTGCATGATATACGCGACTATGTATACATAAAAAATGTAGATATATTGACCGCCATCAATGAACTATATCAACCGAACCCAAATCATTTCTAACATGGTAAATCTACATTTTTTTCCTAAATTCAAATTCTTCATGCTTTACCAAGATATTACCAACATAACACAAAACACATTTTTGACAAACAAAAATTACACCGACAACATATGAAATAAATTTAGAAACTTCTTATAAAGTTATTTTACATAATATATTTATTTTATTACAAAAAAGAGTAGATAAATAAAATAATATTGATTAATTATATGAAAAATACATTACATCATTTTCAGAATAAATTATTTGATATTATTATTTATATATCATATTTTTTAATTATAATATCAGCACTTGGCTTATCTCAAACTGCTCCACAATATTTACAATCTTTAGATTATTATGTTAGAATTTATATTTGTTTATTTTTAATGTGGCGGTTTAATCCATTAAGAACACATTACGAATTTACAGATCTTGACCGTAAAATAGCATTCAGTGCTGGAGTGTTTATACTTACTACTACAGCATTAAACGAATATTTTCTTTATTTTAAAGATAAAATTAAAAATACACTTCAGCTTAAAATCAACTGAAATTTAGGGTGAGATTATATCATTTTACTACGTAGCGCTTTCCAGATTGCGTAATAAATTAAAATTTATTATTTTTAATGGTTTTATTTTTTCTATTACATCTATTTTTAATAGTTCTATTTTTTGTAGAATGATTGAAAAATAATTGTAAATGAGATATAATATTTTTCCCTAAAACTTTATCGATTTCGTATTCCTTTTCATCTTTTTCCATAACTTCATAGTTGAATAAATTTATATGTTCCATCATTAATTTTTCAAATTCATTATCATTTCCTATTAATTTCTTACCTATTTCTGATTCATACATTCTTTTAATCATATATTCAAATGATAAATCATAATAATAAGGTTTTATATTTATATAGTAAATATTATCATGTGTCATTTCAGGATAAAAAGAATCATCTATAAAACATATCTCTGTATCAATTGGAATTTTAGTACATTTTATTAAATCTTTATGTGTCTTGTTTTGTGTTGTTCGACATAATTCAACTCTTTTACCATTTATTTTAAAAGCAGCTATAATTTGTTCAAATAATTTAAAATTTATTTTTTTTTCAAAATACCTTACTATATGTTGCGCCCATTCACGCGGACCAGTATTATTTGTATATATCATGATTTTATTACAACAATTAGTTTTTTTTTTGTTCTTTAAGAAATCTAAAATATTTATTATATTTGGTCTAATAAATTCTGGAAATAAATCTAAAATATCATCAAAATCTTTTTGAGATAATGCTCTTTTATTTTTTGTTTTTAAATAATTTCCTAAGCTATCCCAAAATATACCATATTCTGTAAAATAACCTAATGTTTCATCTAAATCAAATACTACAATCTTCATTCCTAATATATATTGAGAAATATGTATTTTTAAATATAAAAATTATATTACTTATATAAATAATACAAATAATACAAATAAGCATTTTTTATCAAGTAATTTATGTCTAACTACCAAAGCCAAGATTTATACATTCTTATTTTCCCGATATTGATTTTTTCCATTTTCCATTATTTTGTAAAAATTTACAATTTTTACAAAATATAATAAATAATAATTATTTTATTTGTAAATATATATATATATTGAAATGTCTCAACTTACTAAAAATGATTATAAAAAAATTTTAGAGTTTTATAATAAAACTATACCCAAATCAAACAGATTACTAAAACAACAGGCAGAAAAAATTATTGCAACTAAATTATGCAGATGTATAAAAAAAATCGATAAAATCGATAAAAAAAATGAAGGTCGTTCTATTGGAATATGCACAAAAACAATTATTAATAATAAGGGTTTTACACGTGGTAAATTTACATGTAAAAATAAACAAACTATCAATCTTAAAAAGAAAAATACAACAAAAAAACATAGAAAATAAAATACATTTATTTATTTTGATAAATGGTCTAAAGCTGATAATAAAATTAATTCTTGTTCAGTCAATTTTTGAAATATCAGGTTTTTATCCATTGCTATTTGAAAATGTCGTGCTGAATAACCAAAACTTTTACATACACAAAATACTCCATTATCCATAATTTTCATTTCACAAAACAAAGCGCCTTTTGTTAAATAAATATTATCTGGGTCTTCAATTGGAATCCATCTAATAAATGTACCATATTTTAAGTCATTCATTTCATCTACATATTTATAGTCTTTTAATTTATTCCAAATATCAATTGTTTCTTTTTTTGATAATTGAAGTTCTTTTAATATTTTTAATGTCATCTCTCGAATACTTTTTGTTGTAAAATTTAATAAAGTTTCATTTGAATCATCATCTAATGCTTTTAATAATTTATTAACATCCATATTAATTTACATTAATAAATTTTTATACTATTTTTATTCTAATTATTTTACCAAGAACTGAATGCGCCACCACTACCTAAAACAGCATTAGCAGCAATTGGACCAAACCCATCTATTGTTCCACCAGGTGAAGCAGCACCGACTAAAGGTGTTGTATCCTGACTATACATTGCATCATAATTTGGTAATTGTTGTGGTTGCATAGTATTTTGATTACCTTGTGTAGCATCATAAGTTGGTAATGAACTAATAGATGTTCCATCAGTATAACCACCTATAGGTTGACCAGAAATTGGTTGAGAAACTTTTACATTTCCATTACTAGTTCCATTTTTATTATTATTCTTTTTATTATCAGATTTACCATTCCATAATTCAATTATACGATCTACTAAAATAGATACTTTCTCTCCAAGTTTTGTTTGTAAACTCATTGTAATCATTAAAATCGCTAAAATTATATAAACAATATGGAAATCGGGATATTTAGCGCCACTATATGTTGGAATAAATGTAATTATTCTGTGTATAAGTAACAAACCAATAAACATTACAATTATTTGTATTAAAACTTCTGCTGAAACTTCTAAACTACTTTTCTTGTCATCTGCCTCGGGAACATATTTTTGCATTGTTTTATTAAGTATAACAACAGGGATTATTGCTATAATAGAGTATTGAAGTATATTTAGTATTTCTGCTTTTGAATCATCATCAAAATTGAAAACATGTTTAAAGAAACTTTTTGATTCGTCTGAGCTGTCCATATCTCCTATAGGGTATAATTAGAAATAAAAAAATTTATTTATCTTTTTAAGTAAATAATTTAAATACTTCATTCTAAATATATATTATGGAACATATAGCCGAAGAATATATATCACTCCAAGAAATGTTGATTTCTAGCGAAAAAAAAACTTCTGGTGAAGAACATCAATTTAAAGTTTCTGATAATATTTATACTAATCTAAATAAATATAGTCATGAAGAATATCAGTACCTAAATTTACTTGAAAATATTTTAGAAAATGGTGCTTGGGAAGAAGGACGAAATGGCAGAACGAAAAGTATTTTTGGTGCTTCTATGCGTTTCTCTCTAAAGGATGGTAAAATTCCTATTTTAACAACGAAAAAAACTGCTTGGAAGACATGCCTAAAGGAATTATTGTGGTTTATTCGAGGTGAAACCGACAACAATTTACTAAAAGAACAAGGAGTTCATATTTGGGACGCTAATTCGTCTAGAGAATTTTTGGATTCGAGAGGTCTTACATTAACTCGTGAGGATTTGATTGGTCCTGGATACGGATATCAATGGAGACATTTTAATGCTAGATACAATTGTTTTACTGGGAAACGATTGCTCGATGATGACCTGAATGATATTTATAAGGAAAGAACAGAATTTAAAGGGGTTGACCAGCTTCAGCAAATTATTGACGCTCTTAAAGACCCAAAGCAACGCACTAGTCGTCGTCTTGTCATGACTGCTTGGAATCCTGAACAGCTAGACCAAATGGCTCTTCCACCGTGTCATATTTTTTGTCAGTTTAATGTGCATGATGGCAATAAATTAAGTTGTATGATGGTCCAAAGATCTTGTGACGAATTTTTAGGTATTCCTTTCAATATTGCGTCATATTCATTTTTAACACATTTATTAGCAAAACATTGTGGATTAGAAGCATATGAATTTATTCATTTTATGGGAAATTGTCACCTATATGAGAACGCAATTGATGCTGCTAAATTACAGATTACAAGAGAACCTTTTGATTTCCCAACTGTTTCTATTGAGCAAGTTAGAGAGAATATTAATGATTATCAAGTAGATGACTTTAAGATTCATAACTATAAGAGTCATGATGCTATTAAAGTTGATATGGTTGCGTAAATTATATATAAAATAAGTTTCAAATGCCGATTATTTGTAATAAATTTTACGGAAGGTAATGCTTCCAGTCACCGAAATTTAGGATGAGTTTGTCTCATTTTATTTCCGGTCGGTGTAATATTTGAAATAAATCATTTATGCGTAAGTTATTTAGAAACAAATTGTAATAATAATTATATTATGAGTTCAAGATCACTCGCTGCTGCTAGAGCTAGAAGGGCCGGAGATAATGCTCCCCCCGTAAGTGGAAATAGACCTATTACTTCAATCGGATCACAAGCTGCTTTTGCACAACCGCCATCAGGAATGGTACATAATATGCCACTACCTCCTAATAATGTTAGAACTGCCAAAATTATACAAGAGCCTCTACAACAAGGTAAACCTCCTCCTAAACATTACCAACAATTTTATGAACAACAACCTCAACAGCAGCCACAAAATGGGTTGCCATTTCAAAAATTAAGTATTTCTGATGCTATTGGTCTTATTACTTTAAGATTAGGTAGGGTTGAACAATGGATTATCGAGACAGAACATGATGAAGACACTAAACAATCTGTATCTGGTAATGATTCTGGTATTCCTAATAATCATAGAGTTATTGATAATTCTGTTTTAACATCTATTATTAATCGTCTTGATTCTCTTGAAAAGAATGGAACGTCTACATCCTCTGAGGAATTTACAAAATTAACTCAAGAAATTAAATCTCTATCTGAACAATTTAAGAGAATGAGTGATGATGTGTCTAAGCATACTATTGAGATAGCAAAGAATACAGAACAAGTATTTAGATTTAATAGAGAATTAACTGAGACAAAGGATATTCTTAAATCATTTATGGTTAAGTATGACATGTTTACTCAAACAACTACTCAAAACTTTTCTGATTATGAATCGGCTTTATCTGATTTAGAAAAACGTCTACCAACTGAATTAGAAGATATTCAATATTTTTCAGAGAAAGAACAAGAACAAGAAGATGGAATAGGAACTAATATTAACGAGAACGATGAAGCGAATAATATTATTATGTCTGTTGATTTGAAAAATATGATCAAACAAGAATTGGCTAATGATTAATAAAACATATTAAAAACAATTAAATTATTATTATTAATATGGAATTTGCACACCACGATAAAAAAGTATGTTTTGTTATAAGTGATAAGAAAAAAAAGGATATATTTATATCCATTTTTAATCTTTTTAAGAGTTCATCATCACAAATTAATTTAACTATTAATAAAACTACATTTCATATCCAAGGTATGGATAAATCGCATGTTTGTTTATTTGATTTAAAATTGAATTTTGAATGGTTTGATTATTATGAAGTAAATAAAAAATATCAAGTATGTTTTGATACTGGAACATTTTATTCTATAATTAGCACCAAATGTGAAGAACAAGGTTTAGTGTTTTATTTAGAGGAAGATACATGTGATACATTATCAATTGAATTTAAAAATAATGAAAATTCTAAAAAATTAGATTACAATAAATTTTTTAAGTTGCCTTTACTTGATTATGAATATGAAGAAATGGCTATACCAAATACTGATTATGACGCTGAATTTACTCTTCCGTCAAAGAAAGTTGCTGATATGTTATCACAATTAAGCAATTTTGGCGATGATTTAAATATTAAATGTTCGCAAGTTTGTGTAGATTTTAAAGCATCTGGTAATTCAGTTGAAATGCGTGTTAATATACCAACAGATGATATGATTAGTTATGCTATTATAGAAGATGAGGAAGTTAATTTAACATATAGTTTAATATATATTAGTAAAATGTGTCTAACAAATAAATTATCAAATGATATTGATTTTAGCTTAAGTAATGAAGCTCCGATGAAAGTTAATTATAATTTAGGGAATAGTAGCTCGCTTATGTTTTATATAGCACCCAAGTTATCTGATGAATAAAAGTATGGTTCGTTCTAGTTAATAAATATTATTATCATTTTTAATTAAGATGAGAATAATAATAGGTTTATGTATATTTTGTTTAGTTTTATTTTTATATCTTCACATTCAGTTTCATTTAAAAACTGGAGAAGATTTAGAAATGTATGAAGTAGAACAACCATCAAAAGATAAATTAGAAGAAATTTGTGATTTAAGACAACCTGTTTTATTTGATTTTGAATGTGAAAAAATAATAGAAACAACAAACCGGACTTATATAGCAAATAATTATCATGCTTTTGAAATAAAAATAAGAAATATTAGAGAAAATGATATTAATACGGAACTTTATATGCCATTACCAATACATTCTGCTGTTAAACTTTTTGATGAAGACAAATCAGCTTCTTATTTTTCCGAAAATAATGTCGACTTTTTAGAAGAAACTGGTGTATGCAAAAATATGCGATACAATGACGAATATATTAGACCATATATGGTCTCAAATTGTAATTACGATATAATGATGGGTAGCAACCAGACTTGTACACCATTTAGATATGAAATTAATTACAGAAATTATCTTTTATTAACACAAGGAAGTGCACAAATTAAACTTGCACCACCCCATAGCACTAAATATTTATATCCAGTTTATGATTATGAAAACTTTGAATTTAGGTCAGCAGTCAACCCTTGGAATCCTCAACCCAAATATATTGCTGATTTTGATAAAATCAAATGTCTTGAATTTACACTTTTACCTGGTAAAACATTATATATACCTTCTTATTGGTGGTATAGCATTAAATTTAACGAAAACACTAGTATTTCCTGTTTTAATTATAGAACATATATGAATAATTTAGCTATATTGCCTTACATTTGTTTACATGCGTTGCAAATTCAAAATGTTAAGCGCGACCTTGTTAAAAAAGTTAGCATTCAAGAATTAAATAAAAATGAAGTTATTGAACCTGTTGATAAAGGAGAATTATCTAATACTGATTATATTTCTAATAATGCTGAAGAAAATATTTTTATACCAGAACAAAGCACTAATATTGATGAATTACCTCAACCTACATCATCTGATAATAATATTGGTTCTGAATTATAATAAAAATATTACAATATATTATAATGAGATTTACCGAGTTTTTATCTTCTCTAAACCCTTTTTCTACTACTCGTAGAAGAAAACGTAAAACACGACGACAAAAAAAACATAAACGCACTAGACGTAATAATATGCGCGGCGGATGAGGCGAACCTATTATGCCTTCTTATAACAATGGTATTATGAAAGGAGGGTGAGGCCAAACTTTACCTTAAATAATGTAAAAAATCTGTATTTTCTGGAATGACAATTTTTTATCGTAATTTTACTAAAAAATTTTATAATTGAAAATTTATAAGATTATTTTACACCTTTAGACATTTATGGATTATCTTCGCTTGTAATTAATTTATCAAAACTATTTTTAATTAATTCATGCTTTATCTCAAAAATTTTTATGTCTGCTCTACAAAAAGCACAACAAGGCGTTTTTTTTATTTCGTTTTGTAATGATTGTTTTATACAATCTTTACAAAATTCGTGACCACAATTTAATTTTATAAAATTTTGTTTTTCGTGCTCATCATAACAAATACTACACTCACATTTTTCATGTAAATCATCTTGTTTTTCTGATATTTTTGTTTTTATATGAAATTTTTTATTAAACTGTGTTGATTTACTAATAGATCTAATTATTTGAATAAACATCATAGCATACAAAATTGACTCTGTTTCAGTTTCATGTATTGATGGACTGCTCATTTGAATATTATCCAAACCTAATTCTGAAAAACCAAATCGTCTTCCTCGTCTTAAATTATAATGATGTGCTTGTTCTGCTGATTCAGATTCTTCCGTAACTGGACTTTCTTGAATAGTTTGATTATTTGTTTCCATGTTTTGAATTTGAGGTATAAAATATTGAATTATTAACTCAATACATATTGACATATTACTTCTAGTATTAGCACCACAATGTCTAATAGCAAACGCTTTTACTACATTTGGCGCATACAATGCTTTATTAAGTAAATAATTACGAAACGTTACTATCTGTGTTTGTTCTTGACTTGATAATTGTATAAAATTCAATGTTTCGCTTGCAAAATTACGAATTAATTCACTGTCACATGTTGTAATATTATGACCAGCTCTTCGACAAAACGAGCAGCACCTAACTGCTAGATTATCATTTATATTTTCAATATTAAATTCGACACTCATTTTACGTATTTATTGAAATAATAAAATTTTTTATTCAATTTTTTATTATATAACTAAACTTTTACACCTTTTCTAAAGATATATATTATTAATATTATTTAAAGATATTACTAGATATATGTAGTAAGATATGGCGTTTAAAATTCATATTAATGACCGGAGTTACTGCTCCTGGGAAGTTTTTGATGCAAACAAATTTAACAAGATTGAAATGGATATTAATCCTCTTGAAAATAAATTATTTACAAATGATATATTTATAATTGATAAAGATAATAAAATTACTATACAACATTCGTCTATTAGAAGTGGACCAGCTATACCAGGAGTTTTAATTCTTGATGGAAATAAAACTTATGGAAGACAATACCGATTAGAGTCTGGACAAAGTTATACTTCGAAACGTTCTCAAACAGCAAGTGGAAAACCTTTATATAAATGTATTCCTGACGATATTAGATTACCGTCTTTTTTAGTTCCATATGAGGTTAAAAATATTGGATTTTCAAAAGTATTTAAAAATTTGTATGTTACTATTAATTTTGATAATTGGGAAGATAAACATCCAAGAGCAAAACTTGAAAATGTTATTGGACCAGTCGACATCCTTGATAATTTTTATGAATATCAATTATATTGTAAAAGTTTACACACATCAATTCAAAAATTTCAAAAAGATACTAGTAAATCACTTGAAAGTAAATGTCATGATGGAATTATAGAAACTATTCTAACAAAATATCAAAATATTCAAGATAGAACAGATCAATCTTATTGGAATATCATCACAATTGATCCGCCTAGTAGTCAAGACTTTGATGATGGATTTAGTCTTGTTAAATTAGATAAAGATGTTAAACAATTAAGCATCTACATATCTAATGTAACAATTTGGATTGACGTACTAAACTTATGGAACTCATTTTCACGACGCATTTCTACAATTTATTTACCAGATAAAAAACGACCTATGCTACCTACAATTTTATGTGATTGTTTATGTAGCTTACAACAAAATGTTAGGAGAATAGCTTTTGTTATGGATGTATTTATTAAAGATGATGAAATAATTAATATAACGTTTTGCAATGCTGTTATTAAAGTGTCAAATAACTATGTTTATGAAGACCCCAAGTTATTAGGTGACCAAAAATACCATAATATTCTAGACACAACTCATGAGTTATCAAAAAAATATAAATATATTAATAATGTCCGTAATAGTCATGAGCTTGTATGCTATCTTATGATACTAATGAATTATCATTCTGCCAAAGAATTAATAAAACATAAAACTGGAATTTTCCGTTCTACAATTTTCAAGAGGGAATTTAGTGTTCCAGATACACTACCTGAAGAAGTAGGGAAATTTATTAAGATATGGAATAGTGCCTCTGGACAATATATTGATGGCTCTGAAATTGTTGAGACCAGACATGAATTGCTTGATGTCGATGCTTATATCCATATAACAAGTCCAATTAGACGGTTAATTGACTTGCTTAATATGATTAAATTTCAAACAACGACCTCTATGATAAATTTATCAGAAAGTGCTAATATTTTTTATAATAAATGGTTAAATGAACTTGAATACATTAATACTACAATGAGATGTATTAGAAAAATTCAATGTGATTGTTCATTACTTGATTTATGCCATAACAAACCAGAAATTATGGAAAAAGATTACGATGGTTATTTATTTGATAAAATATACAGAAATGATGGATTATATCAATATATTGTATTTTTACCTGATTTAAAACTATCTACAAGAATTAATTTGAGGGAAAATTTTGAAAATTTTATAAATAAAAAATTTAAACTTTATATCTTCAATGATGAAGAAAAATTTAAAAGGAAAATCCGTATACACTTATTATAATAAATGTAATAAATTATAATTTAATCAATATCGACACATTTATCAATAGTTACTTCTTTTGCTATTTTTCTAATAATTTTATCTGCTTTTTCAGCATCATTATTTCCTGCTCCACCCATAGCTTCAATTACTAATTTACTA
>Ga0255214_1000204_pt1 | contig 15831 bp, 15 predicted proteins | sample Miss_Law_RepB_8d_FD_189951 | JGI IMG/M metagenome (GOLD analysis project Ga0255214, IMG submission 189951) | Freshwater microbial communities from Mississippi River, Louisiana, United States - Miss_Law_RepB_8d | ecosystem: Environmental > Aquatic > Freshwater > River | place: USA: Louisiana... | reverse complement strand
ATGCGGATCCGCGACTGAGCGCCCAGGACCCGCTCGAGCCGCTTGGCCGCATAGCCCCCGATGCCGATCGCCCATTGCGGGTCGGTTGCGGCCAGAGCCTCGCGCAGATGTTCATCGCAGGCAGCGTTCAGGGGCGTGGACTCGGCAGCCGGCAACTGCTCGGGCGTGCGGTTGCGTCCGCTGGCCTCAAGAAAGACCAGCGGACAGTAGTTCAGCACGAAGCACTGGGCGAAGAACGCGTCGGCAGTGCCGAAACGCTGGGCTGCCCAGCCCCACAGCCGTCGGCCGCTGACTTCGGAGCGCCGGCAGGCGAAGCCTTCTATCGGTCGTTTCGGATGTTGCAAGGCGGGAGGCGGCACGTCGGCCTGGATGCCGATCCAGTCGCGCACCGCGGCCACCTCGCCAAAGGGCACACCGGTTTGCATCATGCCGAAGGGTCCCGGGTTCATGCCAAGGAAGACCACCCGCTTGCGCCCGCGGCCATGCTTGCGCAGCCAGGCCTCGTGGGCGGTCCATGCGTAGTGCAAGGGGTTGTAGACATGGGCCACCGGGGGCGCAAAGCGCAGCTTTCCGACCTGCTCGCTGAGCCGGCTGGCGGCAGCGATCAGGCCCTGGCTGACGAGATCTTGATCGGGTTCGTTCATGGGCGCCGATCTTAGCGCTGACGGGCAAAAAAAAGCCCGCGACTGAGTCGCAGGCTTAATCCACCTTTGGAGGCGGTGGAGGAGACACCGGTGCCGCGGGGCTGACCCCGCGGCGAATTCTTCAAGTTCAGCGAGCGGCGTGATCGCGCTGGGCCGCGGCGCGAATCTCGGCCGCGAGCCGCCAGTCGTAGCGCTCGATCTCGGCGATCGCCAGCGCCTCGCGGTTGGCGGCCAGCCTTTCGACCGCGGCGCGCAGCATGCTGCCGAGCGGCTTGACCAGGCGGGAGATCAGGGACTGTCGTGCTTTGCTGCCGATTGAACCGATTGCATCAATGCCGTCCGCGATGCGCGTCAGGCCGTCGTGAGAGTGAACATGTGTTGCCATGATGAGAGATTCCTGATTCGAGAGAGGAGGTGGTTATGTTGTGAAACGTATTTTGCGCGTCTCAGAATATTTTTCCAATTGATGTTTGAGATGTAATACATTCACGGTAAGAATGTTTCGGCAGTGGATGTTGGGAACTTCGTGAGCGAGGTAGGCAATGAACTTCCGGACCCTGGACCTGAACCTGCTGAAAGTGTTTGACGAGGTAATGGCAGAGGGCAATCTGACCCGCGCGGCCCGCAACCTGGCGATGACCCAGCCGGCGGTCAGCAATGCGTTGAAGCGGCTGCGCGATTCACTGGACGATCCGCTGTTCGTGCGCTCCGGCTATGGCGTCGAGCCGACCGCGCTGGCCACCACGATCTGGCCGGCGGTGCGCGATGCGCTGACGCAGTTGCGCGCAGCGATCGCGCCCCCGCAGTTCGATCCGTCCACCTCGCGTGCAACCTTCGTGTTGGCGATGGCCGACGCGACCGCTGCGTTGATCACTCCCGGATTGCTGGCGCGCATCGAGCGGGATGCGCCGGGGGTCACGCTGCGGGTGCTACCGCTGACGACCCGCGACCCTCGGGCGCTGCTCGACTCGTCCGAAATCGACATGGCGATCGGGCACTTTCCGGCGGTGATGGCGGCACTGGTGCTGGCCGCGATGCAAGAGGGCGAACACGAGAACTACGGCCACGAGCGGCTGTATAGCAGCCATTACGTCTGTGTGATGCGCCGCGATCATCCACTGGCCAAGACCCGGCTCTCGCTCGATGCATACTGCGAGGCTAGGCATCTGCTGGTGAGTTTCTCGGGACGCCCTTACGGATTCGTCGACGAGGCGCTCGCGGAACTTGGACGCAAGCGCCGGGTCGTGCTGACGGTCAACCAGTTCTTCACCGCCGGCCAGGTGGTGATGCGCTCAGACCTGCTGACGGTGCTGCCTCGTCACTTCCTGGCGGCGAGCGGCATTGGGCTTCGCCTTGCCCAGCGGCCTTTGCCGATGTCGATGCCCGAGGTGCATGTCGACATGATCTGGCATCGGCGGCAGGATGCGCGCTCCGAGCATGTCTGGCTGCGCTCGCAGATCATGCAGTCAGCGCGGCGCTGATTCCATTGCTGGTGGACTGTGCCGGCCATGTAATCTTGCGCCGGGTCTGTGCGAGTGAGTGTTATCGAAGTGGAATTGACGCGTACCCCGATGGTTGCGCCGCGGCGAAGCCTTCGATTACAGTGCGCCTTCAACGCCGGGCGGCCATCCTTGTTGATGGCAGACACAGACCCGGTCTTACAAAAGCCTTCAGGAGACAGGGAATGCGACGTTCAATTGCAGCGGCGGCTCTGGCGCTGGCCGCGACCGGGGCGTTTGCCCAGGGCAAGGAAATCAAGATCGGTGTGATCTTCGACATCACCGGCCCGTTCGCTGCCGGCGGTTCGGCCGCCGCCAACTTCGGCACCAAGTACGCGATCGACATGATCAACGAGCGCGGTGGCGTTGAAGGCTACAAGATCAAGGCGGTTTACGCCGACGCGCAGAGCAAGGCCGAGGTCGCGATCAATGAGGCCGAGCGTCTGCTGAACCAGGAGAACGTCGACCTGATCATGGGCGTGTTCTCGTCAGCGCATTGCGTGCCGATGGCGCAAAAGGTCGACCAGGCCAAGCGCTTCATGTGGGCTAACGTTTGCGTCGCTTCGAGTGTGTTCAAGGACAAGAATCTGAAGTACGTGTTCCGTGCCCAGGTGCATTCGGATCAGTTTGGCGAGGCTTCCTGCACCTTCCTGAACGAGCAGTCCAAGGCCAGGCTCGGCAAGGAGCCCAAGGATCTGCGTGTCGCGATCATTCATGAAGACGGCCCCTATGGTGCCGGCGTTGCCGCGGGCAACGAATCTGCCTGCAAGGAATACGGCATGCAGGTGGTGATCAAGGAGGGCTACGCGGCCACTGCGCCCGACCTCTCACCGATGATCACCAAGCTCAAGCGCGCCAGGCCAGACGTGATCCTGCACACCGGTTACAACCCGGACATCACCCTGTTCCTGCGTCAGTCGCGTGAGCAGGGGCTGAAGTGGTCGGCGCTGATCGGCCATGGCGCGGGTTACGGACAGTTCGACAAGCTGTTCAGCACGTTCAAGAGTGACGCCAACTTCATCTACAACGTCGACCCGGTCGCTGCGCAATTGCTCGATCCGAAGACGCTGGCGCCTGGCCTGGGTGATATCACCAAGGAAATGGTCAAGCGCTACAAGGCCGACGTGAAGGTCGACGAAGTGCCGCCGCATCTGTCGATGGGCTTTAACCAGTCGTGGATCTTCTTCACCGATGTGCTGCCGCGAGCGATCAAGAAGCATGGTGGCATCGACCCCGAGGCGCTGCGCAAGGCCTCTTTGGAGACCGACATCCCGGTCGGTGGCACGATCCAGGGGTATGGCGTCAAGTTCTTCCCGGCAGGACACAAGATGGCCGGCCAGAACGAGCGCTCCTCGCCGGTCGTGATGCAGTACAACGGCAACGACACCTACATCGTGTGGCCGTCTGCCATCAAAACCAAGGACCCGGTGCTGCCCCTGCCCGCGGGCCATGCCTACGCCAAATAAGCCGATCGGCTTGGGGGAGCATTTGATGCTTGATTGCGCGCGCGTGCATGGCGCTGGGTCTGGTTCGTCGCTGCCATGCTGAGCGTCGATCGACTGACCAAGAAGTTCGGGGGTTTTACTGCCGTCAATGAAGTTTCATTCGAGCTTCAGCGTGGTGAGATCCTCGGACTGATTGGTCCAAACGGCTCGGGCAAGAGCACGACCTTCAACGTGATTGCGGGGCTGTACGCGCCGACTTCCGGTTCGGTCAGGCTCGACGGTCGGGACATCGGCGGCTTGCCGCCACATGAAGTGTGCAAGCTCGGTCTGGCGCGCACCTTCCAGATCCCCCGGCCCTTTCGCAAGCTGTCGATTCTCGAAAACGCGTCGCTGGCTGCCTTCTACGGGGCTTCCGAGCCGGTGTCCCGGGCCCAGGCCCGGCGCAACGCCGAGGAGGCGCTCGAGTTAATCGGACTGCCACGTGATCCGTCTGCGTCGGTGGACGGCCTGGGCGCCGCCGGCCTGAAGAAACTCGAGATGGCTCGCGCGCTGGCGACCCGCCCGAAGGTGCTGTTGGCCGACGAGAGTCTCGGAGGCCTCGACGAGAGCGAGATGGAGCAGGCAGCGCAGATGCTCAAGCGCATTCGCGATGAACGCGGCATCACGATCATCTGGGTTGAGCACATCATGGGCGTGCTGATGAAGGTGATCGACCGCTGCCTGGTGCTCGATCACGGTGAACTGATCGCGCAGGGAAGTCCGGCAGATGTCGCGCATGATCCCCGTGTGATCGAGGTCTATCTGGGTACCGACGCGCAGGCGGTTCAGCAACAGGTGCTGGCCCGGGATGCCGACCAGGCCGGGCAAGGAGCGGAGTCATGACCGCGATGCTGAGGCTGGACAACATCTCGGCCGGCTACGGCAGTTTCCAGGCGCTGTTCGATGTGTCACTGACCGTCGAAGCCGGGGAGGCGATCGCGGTCATTGGGCCGAACGGTGCTGGCAAGACCACTCTGCTACGCGCAATCTCCAAGCTGATCCCGGTCACGCAAGGTGACCTGTCGATGGAGGGCGTGCGCTATAACGACATCCCAGCGCACGAAGTCATTTCGATGGGCATCGCGCAGGTGCCAGAGGGTCGTCGGCTGTTTCCCCGCCTGTCAGTCGAGGAGAACCTGCGCATGGGCGCATTCATTCCGGCTGCGCGCGGGCATTTTGCTGATCGCCTGGAGTTCGTCTATTCGCTGTTCCCGCGCATGAAAGAGCGGCGCCTGCAGCTGGCCGGCACGATGTCAGGCGGCGAACAGCAGATGTGCGCCATCGGCAGGGCGCTGATGTCCGGCCCGAAGCTGCTGCTGCTGGACGAGCCGTCGGCCGGACTTGCCCCGGTGATCGTCCAGTCGATCTTCGAACTGGTCAAGCGCATCCGCGCGGAAGGCTACACGGTGTTGATCGTCGAGCAGAACATCCAGCAGGTACTCAAGGTCGTCGACCGGGCCTACCTGCTCGAAACCGGTCGCATCCGGATGAGCGGCCCCGCTGCCGAACTTCTGGCCAGTGACGAGATCCGTCGCGCCTACCTGGGCATCGCGTAGGAGCCACGATGGACCAGATCTTTGACATATTCTTTCTCGAGGCAGTCCTGAACGGGCTGCTGCTTGGCGGCCTGCTCGCGTTGCTCGCGCTTGGCCTGAACCTGGTGTTCGGCGTCATCGACGTGGTCTGGATCTGCTATGCCGAACTGATGATGTTCGGCATGTATGCGATCTGGTGGCTGCATGCGCAAGCCGGCCTGTCTCTGTGGATCGCGTTTCCGGCCGGTGTGCTGTTTGTCGCCGTGCTCGGGGCGCTACTGCATCATTTGGTGATTCGCCCGGTGCTCTCAGCGGAGCCGATCAACCAGATGCTGGTGACCGGAGGCGTGCTGTTCTTCCTGCAGGCTCTGGCCACCGTGATTTTCGGCGTCGAGTTCCGCAACCTCGGCGTACGGCTTCCGGGCGTCAACATTGGCGAGATGAACTTCTCGCTTGCCAGGATGATTGCCTTCGGCGTCGCGGTCGCCGCGATCGGTGCCACCTACCTGTTTCTGTCGCGTACCTATCTGGGCACCGCGATCCGGGCGATCAGCCAGGACCGCGGCATCATGCCGCTGATGGGTGTGAACCCGTCCAAGATCTACCTGACAACCTCGGCGCTGGGTGGCGCGATGGCCGGTCTGGCAGCCTGCCTGCTGGTGCTGCAGTACGACGTGCATCCGGCCATTGGCCTGTCGTTTGGCCCGATTACGTTCATGATCTGCGTGCTTGGCGGGCTGGGCAATCTGATCGGCGGTTTCGTCGCAGCCTTCCTGTTTGCGCAGTTCATCTCGGTCGGCGGATTTTTCTTCCAGCTCGAGTGGGGTTATGTGCTCGCGTTCGCATTCTTCATCGTGATGATGTTCTGGAAGCCTGAAGGCATCCTCTCCAAGCGTCGATAGCGAGGCCCGAACCAATGAACTCCCGCATCGTCGCAATCGTCCTGTTCGCCGCCATGCTGCTCGTGCCGCTGACCGGGGTCGGCAAATATCCGCTGCACCTGATGGTCACCGGGCTGCTGTGGGCCTTCATCTACACCAGCTGGTCGATCATGGGTCGACTCGGTCTGGTCAGCCTGGGGCATGGCGCTTTTCTGGGCGTGGGCGCCTATACGGTTGTGCTGTTGTGGAACCTCTGGGGGATCTCTCCGTGGATCGGCACGATCGCGGCCGTGCTCGTCACGCTCGTGCTGGCCTTCATCATCGGCTATCCGTGTTTTCGATTCAGGATCGTCGGACATTACTTCGCGCTGGTCACACTGGCTCTGTCCGAGGTCGTGCGACTCGTGATTGTTGGCTTGAGGGAGCAGACCGGCGGATCGCTGGGCATTACCCCCAAGAGCGCGTTGAACGACGGTGTCACCGCGTCGCTGTCGGCGATGCAGTTCTCCAGTAAGGTCGTCTGGTTCTACATCATGCTGGCGTGTTGGGTCGGCGCCTTGCTGGTGTGGCGCGCGGTCGATTGCAGCATGCGGCGCATGGCGCTGGAGGCGATCAGCGAAGACGAAGATGCCGCTTCGTCGATTGGTGTGGACGTGAACCGCACCAAGATGGTCATTACGCTAATCTCAGCCACGATGACCTGTCTGGGCGGTGTGCTGTATGCGCAGTACCAGCTCTACATCAATCCGGAGACGGTCTCCGGCATCGGTATCTCATTGCAGATGGTGTTTGGCGTGATTGCGGGCGGCATGTTCGTGATGCTCGGCCCGACCGTCGGCGCGGTGTTCCTGCTCGTGCTGTCCGAGGGCTTGCGCATCTTCATCGGCCACGATGTGCACGGGCTGGATACCACCATTTACGGACTGATGTTGATCCTGTTCATCATCTACATGCCCAAGGGCATTCTGGGCGCCGCGCTTGCAAAGTTCGGCGCGCGCCCGCCGGCGTCGCGCCAGGGCTAGCGGGCCACACCGACCACCCGTTCGAGCCGCACGCTACGCACATCCATCTCGAACTCCAGTTCGATGATCGGCGGCCTGCAGGGGTGCCAGCTCAGGCCGGCGCCGGTCAGCTGGTGCGCGGAGAAATGCGATCCGAGCAGCGGGTGGATGTCGTGCACCGTATAGATCTGCGATGCGGTCAGCGCGCTCCAGTCGCCACCCAAGCCTTCGGTGCGCGCGCGCATCGTGTCGAGCACGTAGCTCGCCTTGCGGGCCAGGCCGTCGGCGGAAAGATCGCCGCGCGCGATGATGCCTTGCGGGAACGGCTGGTCTTCCGGCCACTCGCCGCTGCCGGCGACCACGAAGTCTCGATGGACTGAATCGACTGAAAACCCGGTTTGAGTCGCATCGCCCCCGGCCATCGCTGCGGCCTGTTCCAGCGTCACGGTGTAGCAAAACGCATGAAACACCGGCTGGGCGGGCGCTGCGAACTGCGGACAGACATTACTGCGCGCGACCGGGTTCAGGCCGTCACGCACGATTCCCCAGCGCGTGAGCACCGCGACATAGCCTTCGTTGAAGGCATGAAAACCCGCAAAACTGAATGGCTCCGGGGAGCGTAGTTCGGCCGCGCAAAGCGCAGTCAGCGGGCGATTCGCGCCCCGCAGCTGCGCTTCGATGAGCGCGAAGCCTTCGTCGACCGGCATCGGCTGCTGCAGCCGCGTGCGCACGATCGCAAATCCGGGCAGCGCAATCACCCCGGCTGAATACGGGAACCCGCCTTGCAGGAATGCATATCCGCCTGCGTCGAAACTGTGCAGCATGCTCATCGAGGTTCTCCTTCGGCTGGACCCGGTCGCTCACTACGCGGCCACGGTCTGCGCGGGGTTGCGCGGGATGCTGAGCTTATCGTGTCAGCGGCTTGCGGCGTCGCCGTGCTCGTCGTGGCGGCTCGACTTGCGGAATGCGCAGGTCGCGATCTCCGGTCCGCGGCCGTGCAACTGCGACAATAGAGGGTAGTTCCCATCACCTGAATGACGAAGGAGTCACAGCATGACCGTTCCCGCGACGATGCGTTTCATCGACCATGGCAAGGGAGGCGCCCCGTCGGTGCTGGTTCCCGCGACCGGCCCGGTGCCGCAAGCCCGCGACGGCGAGGTGCTGATCCGCGTCGCCTACGCCGGGGTGAACCGACCCGACGTGTTGCAGCGCAGCGGCAACTATCCGCCGCCGCCGGATGCCTCGCCCTATCTTGGCCTGGAGGTGTCTGGCCAAGTGGTTGCGCTTGGCGCGGGTGTCACGCGCTTCAAGCTCGGTGACGCGGTCTGCGCGCTGACCAACGGCGGCGGTTATGCCGAGTATGTAGCGGTGCCCGCCGGGCAGACGTTGCCGGTGCCGGCGGGTCTGACGATGCTGCAGGCGGCCGCCCTGCCTGAGACCTATTTCACCGTCTACACCAATGTGATCGAGCGCGGCCGGCTGCAGGCGGGTGAGACCTTCCTGGTCCACGGCGGTTCGTCCGGCATCGGCATCACGGCGATCCAGATGGCCAAGGCCTGGGGCGCGAAGGTGTTCACCACGGTTGGCAATCAGGACAAGGTCAAGGCCTGTCTGGCGCTCGGCGCGGATGTGGCAATCGACTATCGCAACCAGGACTTCGTGCAGGAGATCGCCACGCTGACCGACAAGCGCGGTGTGAACCTGATCCTGGACATGGTGGGCGGCGACTATATCGCGCGCAACCTGCGCAGCCTGGCGCTTGAAGGCCGGCTGGTGCAGATCGCGTTCCTGCAGCCTTCAAAGGTCGATGTCGACTGGATGCCGCTGATGCTCAAGCGGCTGACCTACACCGGCTCGACGCTGCGCGCCCGTCCGCCGGCAGACAAGACGAGGCTGGCCGACGAGTTGCGCGCCCGGATCTGGCCATTGCTGGAAAAAGGCCAGATGCTGCCGGTGATTCACCAGGTGTTCGAGCTGGACCAGGCCGCGCAGGCGCATGCGTTGATGGAGTCTTCGACCCACATCGGCAAGATCATGCTCAACGTGGCCGGCGGCTGACCGGCTCAGGTCTGAACGAGCGAGCGGTGCCGGGCGATGCTCATCAGCAGCCCGGCACCCAGACCCAGCGTAACCATCGCGGTTCCACCGTAAGACATCAGCGGCAAGGGTACGCCGACCACCGGCAGGATGCCCGACACCATGCCCATGTTGACGAACGCATAGACGAAGAAGATCAAGGTCAGCGCCCCGGCGAACAGTCGCGTGAATTCGTTCGAGGCGCGCGCCGCGATCAATAGTCCGCGACTGATCAGCAGCATGTAGATCGCGAGCAGCAGCAGGTTTCCGGCCAGCCCGAACTCCTCAGAGAACACTGCGAAGATGAAATCCGTGGTGCGTTCCGGAATGAACTCCAGGTGTGCCTGCGTGCCTTGCATCCAGCCCTTGCCGAACAGGCCGCCCGATCCCACTGCGATCGTCGACTGGATGATGTGAAAACCCTTGCCAAGCGGATCGGCGCTTGGGTCGATCAGTGTCAGCACCCGCTGACGCTGATAATCATGCAGCAGGGTCCAGATCAGCGGCATCGCCGCCGCTCCTGCCGCGATCAGGCCGGCGATCACCTTCCAGCTCAAGCCACCCAGAAAGATCACGGTAGCGCCAGCCGCCAGCACCAGCAGCGCAGTGCCCAGATCCGGTTGCCGGATGATCAGCGCGACCGGGATTGCCAGCAGACATGCCGAGATCAGAAAGTCGAACCAGCGCAAGCCTCCCTCGCGGCGCTGAAAGTACCAGGCCAGCAGCAGCGGGGTGGCGATCTTCAGAAGCTCCGAGGGCTGGATCCGGCCAAATCCCAGATTGAGCCATCGCCGCGCACCCTTGGAGATATCGCCGAACAGCGCGACCGCAATCAGCAGAGCGATGCCGCCGATGAACAGCGGCACGGCCGCCCGCATCATCCACGCGGGCGGCACGCTGGCCGCCGCCCACATCACGACGAATGCGATCAGCAGGTTGCGCAGATGGCCTTCGAAGCGGCCGGGAAAGTTGTAGGCCGCCGAGTACATCGTGACCAGGCTCAAGCTGGCCAGCAGCGTGATCGCAATCAGCAGGATCGGGTCAAAGACTGCGATCCGTGCACGCAGCATGATGGCCAGGTCACGAACTCCGATGTTCATCGCTCGCTCGGTGTGTCGGGGCCGGGTTCATCGGGTTGTGGATCGCGTTCCGGCACGTCGCGCAATTCCTCGCTTTGGTCTTGTTGTTCACCCTGCTCGCTTGCGGCACCCGCTGCGCCGGGTGCCGCGACCGGAACCGCGAGCGGATCGGGTCCGATCTTGCCGAGCAGGTAGTAGTCAAATACCCGGCGTGCGATCGGTGCGGCGGCCTGCGCGCCGAAACCACCGTTCTCGACAATCACGGCCAACGCGATCTTTGGGTCTTCAGCCGGCGCGTAGGCCATGTAAAGCGAGTGATCCCGGTGGCGCGCTGCGATCTTGCGGGCATCGTATTTTTCATTTTGCCGGATACCGATCACCTGCGCGGTGCCAGTTTTTCCGGCCGCGACATACTCGGTGTTCGCAAATGCGATCCGGCTGGTGCCAAACCGGTTGACGTCGATCATTGCCGCCTTCACCCGTCGCAAATGATCGGCCTTGAGCATGATGCTCGGCTCCTGTGCCTGCATCGCCGGATGCCGCACACGAGTGGCAGACTCCTCGATCTCGCGCACCACATGCGGGCGCATCGGTTGTCCGTCATTGGCCAGCGTCGCGGTGGCGTGCGCAAGTTGCAGCATCGTGAACGCGTTGTAGCCCTGTCCGATGCCGATCGAGGGGGTTTCCCCGGGAAACCACTTCTTGCGGTAGCGCTTGAGTTTCCAGTCCCTGGATGGCAGAACGCCGGTGGCTTCATTGGGTAGGTCGATCCCGGTCAGCTGACCGAACCCCCAGGGTTTCATGAAGTCATGGATCGCGTCCACGCCCATCTCGTACGCAGTTTTGTAGTAGTAGGTATCGCTCGAGACCACCAGCGACTTGTGCAGGTCGACGATCCCCTGTCCACCGGGCTTGGAGTCACGAAAGCGATGTTCCCCGAGTTGAAAGTAACCCGGGTCGCTGATCGTGCTTTGCGGGGTGCGCGTGCCAGTGCTGAGCGCGGCCAGAGCCATGAACGGTTTGTACGTGGAGCCTGGCGGATAGGTGCCGCGCAGCGGTCGGTTGAGCAGCGGTTTGTCCGGGTCGGTGTTCAGAGTCCCCCAGCTTTGCGGGTCGATGCCGTCAACGAACAGGTTCGGGTCGAAGGTTGGCTTCGAGACGATGGTCAGTACCTCGCCGGTCTTGGGCTCAATCGCCACCAGCGCTCCGCGCCTCTCGCCAAACCACTGCTCGACCAATTGCTGCAACGTGATGTCGATCGACAGATGAAGGTTCGATCCTGCCACCGGCGGCGTGCGGGACAGTGATCGCACCGTGCGCCCACCCGCTGACACTTCGACTTCCTCAATGCCGACCTTGCCCAGCAGCGCTTGTTCATAGGACAACTCGACGCCGGTCTTGCCGATGTGCGTACTGCCGGCGTAGTCGGACTGCTGCTCACGCTCCTCGATCCGGCGCTTGTCCTCGCTGGAAATGCGGCCGATGTAGCCGACCAGATGCGCTGCGCTTGCGCCTAGCGGATAGTCTCGGAAAAGACGTGCCCGGATTTCGACCCCCGGAAAGCGATACTTGGCGACTGCAAAGCGCGCGAGCTCCTCATCGGTCAGTCGCGTACGAATCGGCAGCGATTCGTAGCTGCGAGAATCCTCGCGCAGCCGCTTGAAGCGTCGCCGGTCGCGCGGGCTGATCTCGATCACCATGGCCAGTGCATCGATCGTGCGTTCCAAATCGGCGACCTGCTCGGGGATGATCTCCAGCGTGTAGGCGGGCCGGTTGTCCGCGAGCAGCACCCCGTTGCGGTCGTAGATCAGTCCACGCGCCGGCGGGATCGGCACCAGCGCGATGCGGTTGTGTTCGGCCTGCGCATGGAACGCCTCATAGCGATGCACCTGCAGCCAGTAAAAGCGCGCAGACAGCAGGCCGAAGCAACTGGCCATCAGCAGCCAGGCCAGCGCCAGCCGCCATCGGAGTCTGCGTAGCTCGCGCCCGGTGTCGCGTACCTCGATCATCCGCGCAGCCCTATAGCGGCCGGTTCTCGTCGCGCTCGATCGCGCGGCGCTGCGGCGCAAGCAAAAGGTATTCGGCGATCGGCCACAGTGCGGTCGTCGACAGCGCGCTGAACAGGTGCGACCAGCCCGGGGTGCCGCTGCCGATCAGCAGGCGCACCAGGATTGTGCTCAGTTGCGCCAGAAAGAATAGCGGCATCAGGTGCAGCATCCGCCCGGCGACGCCGAACCAAGGGACCCGGCGGTGCAGGCTGATCGCGCCGTACGACAGCAGGCTGTAGGCCAGCGCGTGTTCGCCGAGCAGTCCGGCCTCATGCACGTCCATCAGCATGCCGAATAAAAATGCGATCCCGATGCCGACCTTGCGGGGCTGGTGCACGCTCCAGAACACCAGTACCAGCGCCAGGAAGTCGGGTACCCAGTCGATCCGGCCCCAGGGCGGAAGATTCAGCAAGAACGCAGCAACCAGCGAGAACGCGATGAACGCACGGTTCGCCGGCAGCAGTAAATATTCGGCGCGATTTGGCATGGCTCAGTCGGTTCCAGCGCGGCGCCGGCGCATCGGCACTTCCGGTTCTGGCGCCGCGGCTGCCGGCAGTGCGGCGCGATCGATGAGCAGCACCAACGCCATCCGGCTTGTGCTGATCGAGGCCGCCGGCCGCACGGTCACGCGCGCACTCGAGGTGCCGAGACTACCGCTTTTGACATCAAGCGCAGTTCCGACCGGCATGCCCGCCGGATAGACCCCATCAAGGCCGGAGGTGACCAGCTCGTCGCCCTCGCGCAGGTCGGTGCTGCCCGACAGGAAGCGCAGCTCAAGCATGCCCGGTTCGGTCCCGCCAAACGCAATCATGCGCTGGTCGGTACGCACAATCCGTACCGGGATCGCCGATTTGCGATCGGTCAGTAAAGTGACCTCGCTGGACAGTGGCAGCGTACGGGTGACCTGGCCGATGACACCGCGTGCATCGATGACCGGTTGTCCCGCCAGCAGCCCATGCTGCAGGCCCCGATCGATGACGACTTTGTGACTGTACGGATCCCGGGATTCATAGAGCACTTCGGCGACGATCGAGCGCATCGCGCTGCGCTCGCGAGCACCGAGCAGTTCGCGCAGTTGGGCGTTTTCCGAGGCAAGTTGCTGTGCCTGTAACAGCGCCCGGGCGTTGGCAACCTCGATGCGGCGCAGTTCGGTGTTTTCGCTGCGCAGAGTCTCCACTGAGGACAGGTGCGCGACCGATCTTGCAAGCAGCTCGCGCGGCATGAGCAGCGATCGTTGAAGCGGGTAGAGCATCGTGCCAACGCCCTGGCGCAGCGGTTCCAGCGATCCCAGGCGCGAGTCGACAATCAGCAGCACGATCGCCAGTAGCGCGAAAAATGCCAGCCTGGCGTGCGCCGATGGGCCCTGGTTGAAGAAGGACGGGGGGCTGCGGTCCATTGCTGCGACGCAGGCGCGCCCCGTGCCGGGCGCGCTGGGCGATTACTCGTTGGTGAAGATGGTGCCGAGCTTGTCCATCCGCTCGAGGGCCATGCCGCAGCCGCGCACCACGCAGGTCAGCGGATCTTCGGCAACCAGGACCGGCAGCCCGGTTTCTTCCATCAGTAGCCGGTCAAGATCGCGCAGCAGGGCGCCGCCGCCGGTGAGCATGATCCCGCGCTCGGTGATGTCAGCGCCCAGTTCCGGGGGGGTTTGTTCCAGAGCGATCTTGACGGCGGAGACGATCTGGTTGAGCGGATCGGTCAACGCCTCCAGGATCTCGTTGCTGGAGACGGTGAAGCTGCGCGGAATACCCTCGGACAGGTTGCGACCCTTGACCTCCATCTCGCGAACTTCAGACCCGGGGAACGCCGAACCGATGTTCTTCTTGATGGCTTCAGCGGTCTGCTCGCCAATCAGCATGCCGTAGTTGCGTCGGATGTAGTTGACGATGGCCTCGTCGAACTTGTCGCCACCGACGCGCACCGAGCCCTTGTAGACCATACCGCCCAGCGAGATCACGCCCACTTCGGTGGTGCCTCCGCCGACGTCGACGACCATCGAGCCGGATGGCTCGGACACCGGAAGTCCGGCGCCGATCGCAGCCGCCATCGGCTCCTCAATGAGGAATACCTGGGATGCTCCAGCACCCAACGCAGATTCGCGGATTGCGCGTCGCTCGACCTGAGTGGAGCCGCAGGGCACGCAGATGATGATTCGCGGGCTCGGTGCGAACAGTCGCGACTCGTGGACCAGCCGGATGAACTGCTTGAGCATCTGCTCGGTGACGGTGAAGTCGGCGATTACGCCGTCCTTCATCGGTCGGATGGCCTCGATATTGCCGGGCACCTTGCCCAGCATCTGCTTGGCCTCCGATCCGACCGCAGCGATCGTACGCTTGCCGCTCGGGCCGCCTTCCTGGCGGATGGCGACCACCGATGGCTCATCGAGCACGATGCCGCGCCCACGCACGTAAATCAGCGTGTTGGCCGTACCCAGGTCGATCGCCAGATCGGTGGAAAAATATTTGCGAAACAGACCGAACATTCCGGTTCCGTTAGATAGGGGCTTCAGAATATGCCACCGGCCGGACGCGAGGGAGCCAAAACGCCGGCGGTCGCCAGTGACGACCCGCGATGATACCGTATAATCACGGCCCTTTCGCCGACTTTCCGCGCTACTCGACCCTCGCGTCGACCGGTCGCATCGGTGCCCCGGTTCCGGGCCGTGTGGCCCCAGTGCCGCAATTGCCCGAGTCCGTCGGTGAAACTGGCCCGCATCCGCCCGTTGCGCCGGCTCTCGCCGGGTTCCGGTTTGTAACTCACCCATGGTGGCCCAGAGCATGTCGCTTTCCGCCGACGACGTCCGACGCATCGCCCAATTGTCACGCCTCGCGCTGACCGATGAGGAGGCTGGCCGGACCCTGGAAAAACTCAACTCGGTCTTCGAGCTGATCGAGCAACTCAAGGCAGTCGATACCGACGGCGTCGAACCGATGACGCATGCGCAGAGCATGGCCTTGCGCCTGCGTGAGGATCAGGTCACCGAGGCTGACACCCGTGAGGCGAACCAGCAGGCGGCGCCCAGCGTCGAGCAAGGTCTGTTCCTGGTTCCACGGGTCGTCGAGTGAGGGCCGCCGCGATGCAGATCACCCGGATGTCGCTGCCCGCTCTTGCACAAGGCCTAGAAAAGGGCGAGTTCAGCGCAGTTGAGCTGGCTCGCGCGTACCTGGAGCGCATCCAGGCAAGCGATCTGAACGCGTTCATCGACGTGCGCCCGGAGCTCACGCTGGCGCAGGCAGAGCGCGCTGACCAGCGTCGCGCCGCCGGCGAGCGCGGAAGCTTGCTTGGCGTTCCGGTCGCACACAAGGATATTTTCGTGACTCGCGGCTGGCGCTCCACCGCCGGCTCGAAGATGCTGGCCGACTATGTCAGCCCCTTTGATGCCGCAGTCGTCGAGCGGCTGGCGGCGGCTGGCACCGTCTGTCTGGGCAAACTGAACTGCGACGAGTTCGCGATGGGTTCGTCGAACGAGAACTCGTATTTCGGGGCGGCGCTCAATCCGTGGGACAAGGCTGCGATTCCCGGTGGTTCGTCGGGTGGCTCGGCGGTCGCGGTGGCTGCGGATCTCGCGCCGGTCGCGACCGGCA
>Ga0255214_1000195_pt1 | contig 16334 bp, 18 predicted proteins | sample Miss_Law_RepB_8d_FD_189951 | JGI IMG/M metagenome (GOLD analysis project Ga0255214, IMG submission 189951) | Freshwater microbial communities from Mississippi River, Louisiana, United States - Miss_Law_RepB_8d | ecosystem: Environmental > Aquatic > Freshwater > River | place: USA: Louisiana... | reverse complement strand
TATTCCAACTAAGCGCAATGTGTTACAAATTATTATATTGGTTTTATTGTAATAGTAAAATTGAAATAAATAATAAATTAATTATTCATAATATAAATATTATATTATGAACTTTGAAGAAACAAATTATATTACATTCTCTTATGTCTAGTAAGTCTTCTGCGTCTATAACTTTTTCTAAGCTTAGAGCCAGTTCTTCGCTTACTTCTAGTTTGTCTACGTCTAGTTTTTCTGAAGCCCTTTGCTGAAGCCTTAGTTTCTCTTTCAAGATAGTCTTCAATTGCTTTTAATTTAAATCCAAAAGTCATTCCTCGATCAATACTACTGGATATATCAGGAAATTTTTGTATTGCTTTTGTAATTACATCATCGCTATTATGAGGACAAGGTGATAAACCAATACGTCTACATATCATTTTTTTAAGGTCATCAGCAAGTTTATCATAAATTGCTTTTATTTTTTTATATTCAGTATTTTCTTGAGGTGTAAAATGTATTTCTTTTTTTGAACCACTATTAATAGCTTCAACTGCTCGATCAATAATATAATCAGTTCTTTCACCCGCATCCATCATTCTTACATATTGACTACGCATATTTAATTCAAGAACTGCAACAATAAAATTTTCCATATTATATTGCCCATTATTTTGACTACCATATCTTTCCATATCTCTTACTTGTAATCGATCATTTCTCATATCAGCATCAAATAGATTATATTGTGCTCTGGCAATACCTTCTTCTCTTATTTGATTTAATAAATTTGGTGGTTCTTGATTGTCATATGGATATTCATTATCATTATTATCATTATTATCATTATCATAAGATTCAGTATCCCAATCAGCCATTTCTTCACGAAAATCTCTTTCTGCATTACTATAATTACTACTACTGCGAGACATAGTTTATATATTATGTATATAAAGTATTTTTTTAATAACAGTTATTAGAAAAATAGTTTAAATACAAATACAAATATAAATATATAATTATAAATGTCTAAAATACCAGTAGTTCTTATTTTTGGCGGAAATGGATGGATTGGTTCTAAAGTAGTAGAATTATTACAAAACTCAAATATTACTGTAATTAAGTCTTTATGTCGCGCAGATGATATTCCAATGATACAAAAAGAAATAGATTTAATTAAGAATGTAACGCATATTATGAGTTTTATTGGCCGTACACATGGTGTCTATAATGATGAAGTAATTGGAACTATTGATTATTTAGAGAAACCTGGTAAACTAGTTGAAAACATGCGAGATAATTTATTTAGTCCTATTGGACTAGCTGAAATAAGCAAAAAGAATAATATTCATTTCACATATTTAGGAACTGGTTGTATTTTTGAATATGATAATAGTCATCATTTTGGTAATCCAGAAACGGGATTTTTAGAAGAAGATTTACCTAATTTTGTAGGTTCATCATATTCTATTGTCAAGGGATATACTGATAGACTAATGCATCTTTTGTATTCAGAATGTACATTAAATGCGCGAATTCGTATGCCAATTACGGATGAAGCTGATAGTCCAAGAAATTTCATTACAAAAATAACAAGTTATAAGAAAGTATGCTCTATACCAAACTCAATGACAGTTTTAGATGAGTTATTGCCAGTTTTAATAGAGATGGCTTTAAATAATCAAGTAGGAACAGTAAATCTAACAAACCCTGGACTAATTTCACATAATGAAATATTAAGCATGTATAAGGAAATTGTTGATCCAAATTTTACTTGGGAGAATTTTTCAATTGAAGAACAGAACCAAATTTTAGCATCAAAACGTTCAAATAATTGTTTAGATACAATGAAACTAATAAATATTTCTTTAGGGCTAAAAAATAAGGTATCAACTATTAATGAAGCAGTTAGAGATGTATTATTAAGAATGAAAAATAAGAAATAATAGAGTTATAAAAATATTATAAGTTATAAATAAATTAATAATTTACAATATAAAAATAAAAGAAATGAAACTTCTTATTACTGGTGGATGTGGATTTATTGGATCCAATTTTATAAACTATTACTTTAAGCAAAATTTAGAAGCAACTATTGTAAATTTAGACGCAATGTATTATTGTGCTTCTGAAACTAATATTGATTCAGAAGTACGTAATTCATCGCGATATCATCTGGTTAAAGGTAATTTATGCTCGTATGATCTAGTATCAAATATTTTAAATATTTATCAAATAGATACAATTATCCATTTTGCGGCACAATCACATGTTCAAAATTCATTTGAAGATGCGCTACAATATACACATGATAATGTTCAAGGTACACATACTTTGTTAGAAGCTTGTAGAAAATATGATAGAAATAATAAAAAAATTAAAAGATTTATTCATATATCAACAGATGAAGTATATGGAGAATCAATGTTAAATGAAAATGAAGAGAAGAAAAATGAAAACTCTATATTATGTCCAACAAATCCTTATGCTGCGACAAAAGCAGCAGCCGAATTGATTGCTAAGTCATATTATCATTCATTTAAAATGCCAATTATAATTACACGTGGTAATAATGTATATGGTCCAAATCAGTATCCAGAGAAACTTATACCAAGATTTATTCAACAATTACAACAGGATAAAAAGGTTACAATACAAGGAGATGGATCAAATGTGCGAGCATTTTTACATGTAAATGATGTATGTTCAGCATTAAAATTAGTATTAGAAAAGGGAGAAACTGGAGAAATATATAATATTGGTAGTGACGATCATCATGAATATACTGTGTTAGATATTGCAAAAATATTAATAGAAAAAATTAAGAAAACAATGGACTATGATGATTGGATTACATATATTGAAGATAGACCATTTAATGATAAACGATATTATATTAGTAATGAAAAAGTAAAAAATCTGGGTTGGACAATTGATAAAGATTTTAATAATGGTATAAATGAGTTAATTATTAAAATGGCTGAAGATAATGTATAATACTTATAATAGCTATATTTTTATTTTTTATTTTTATTATTTTTTGATAACAATATATTGCGGTTTGGTGCAACACAAGCCTTTATTTGACCAACAGACTGTCCAGATATTTTTGATAGCTGTGTTATCATATTATCAATAACAAGTTTATTTACAGATTTTTGATTTCTTAACATTTGTTTATGTACATCATTAAGATAATATAAGTTACAATTAGGTTTGTTAAATTTTATATCCTGAAAAGCAAATGAACTAACAAATAGTAAACAAGTTATAAATAATTTACAGAACATTTCTTTATAATTCATAATATTTTGTTTTATAAAGAAAATACAATATTTTCAATTTTAGTAAATATTATTTACAATAATTTATAATAACTAGATAATATAAATAATGTCAATAGAAACAACTACAACAAATACAGAACCAAGTACAATAAATATTACAACAATTAAAACAGATATAAAGATACCAATTAGTTTTTTAATATCAATTCAGGAATTACAACAAACAGGACAAATAGAACAAACAGGACAAATAGAACAAAATTGTAATAATATAATAAATCAAATTGAATCTACTCTATTTAATAATACTATAATGAATAAAAATGTAAATGAAGAAATGAATAAACTAACAATAAAGGGAGGAAAGTATATAAATAAAAAATTCAAAGGAAAAAAATATAAAACAATTAAAAATAAAAAAAATAAAACTAAAAGAACCTCTAATAGAAAAAATAAAAAAACTAAAAAAAATTATAATCAAAAAGGTGGAACAAAATTATTTATATTTTATTTTATAATATTAGTATTTCTAATTTTTAATCCCTTATCATCCGATGCTTTAACACTAACAAAAGATAAAGATGTTTTATCTAGAATAATTAGCGCAGGTAAAAATTCATTAGTATTTGAAAATCCAAAAGGCACATGTGCTTCAAATGTTTTATTTTTTCTAAAAACCATATCACTTGAAACTCATGTAAATAATTTATTAAATGTTGTAAAAATGACTGCTGATACTATATCACAAAATTTAAATATTAATGCTACTTTAGAAACTAAATGGCTAGATTTTTCATTATTTGGTGTAACTAATGCTGAAATACAGGAAAGTATGGGTCCCAATAAATTGATTGATTATCGTGCCAAATTATATGTAACACAATTACAAAAATATTGTTCTAGTATTGGAAAAGGATTTATTACAATATTCTTATATCCAGGTAAAAGAGAAAAACACGCAACAATACTTTGGTATACAGAAACAGGTAATATTGTTTTAATTGATCCTCAATTATTTAGTGTATATAAAAATTATGGTATAGAAATATATTCTGATATAAATGATGAATCAGACAAATATAATGCAGGATCTGGTATAAAAGTTCTCTCTTTAACTAACTATATTAGAAACCATGTTGATTTAGACACAAAATTTGAGCGTTCATGGTTATTAACTTCAAAACATTTTCAACTTAATAATAATTCAACAGAATTATCAGAAGCAAATCCATATTATGAAAAAGGTATAAAATTATTAAAGGAAAATCAAAATAAAAAAGATAGCAATTCTGATTTATAATTTTACTCTTATACCAGAGTTATTTATTTACTCTTATATCAGAGTTATTTATTTTACTCATCATCACTATTATCACTATTATTATCTTCATTAGTATTATTTGTTGAATTACTTGTATCAGCTATTTCAACATAATCAGTTCCATTCCATTTAATATTTGCTGAATTAAATAACATATTCATATTTAATACTTCTGGTTTTTCATCTGATCTAAAACTGGTAAATAATGTCTTAATTTGAGCATCATCTCTAAAGCGGGCACTATATTCTTGCTGAATATTATTACGACCAATTCTACCAAGAGCTTGAATAATTTTCTCTTGTGTCATATTCAAATCCTTACTCAAATAACCATGACAAAACTGATAATTAGTACCATAAATATAATCAGTATCCGCAATAATTAAATATAACAATTGTTTATCAGCTAACTTCTTCATAATTTCAGTATAAGCAATACTTTTATGTTCAGTAAATACACCAATACCAAGAAGAAGTAGAACCTTCCAACTATCATCTACATCCTTTAGTAACATAATAGATGAAATTGTGGCCTCATCAATATTACTAGTAAATGCATTTTTTGTATCAGTCTTCACATTTTCTGCCCATATGCCCAAATGTGCCAATTTATTAGGAACAAATACATCATTAAGTGTCGCACTTTTAACCATCTTTTTAAGTTCTTCGAGTGTGTCGCGCATTTTAACAATATTATTATCATCAGTTCTTTCAACTATATCGAATGCAATTTTGCTCTTACTTTTATTTTTCTTTTCCAATGATTTTGATGTACCACTAGAACCGCATAATTTGTTAGTTATTTTCTCTTCCTCAAATGCTAATTCGCTTTCAATATCATAAATTCTTTCGTTCAATGTATTATTAAACTCTATTTTCTCCATAATATCTTTCATTACACTTGCTGGAATATTTGATTGTTGAATACAAAACTTAGCAACTTTATGAACATCATTTGCTAAGAATATAGTAGGACCATCTGTTAATGTATAAGCATCTTTTGTAGTAACATAAATAGCACAACTGCCCTTAGGAATAGTATTACTTGTATTAATATTAGTTGGAACTGAACCAGTTGATGCCATTCGAGACAATATACCTCCACCTAATGAATTGTTAGAACTAGATTGTTCTACAGCTCCAATACTGCGCATTTTTGTTACTTTATTTCCACTAGGATCAATTGATGTATTTGGCATAATTCTCTGTTTTCTACCAAGTTGAAATGCGTTATATACAGAATTCCATGATTCAGGCAATATATTTTTAAGAACTTTCAAATAATACAATTTTATGCTCTTCATATTAATATCAGAAACATTTGCAAAATTACGTGAAAATTTAGCAGGTGTCTTTATATAATTATTTCGTTCAACATACATAGCAAATAATGCTGTTTCTTTTAGATCAAAATATCTTAAAAGTGTCATATGTTCTTCACAATGATTTACAACTTTTAAAACATCTTCATATTTTTCACTTAGATAATGCGGCATAATTACATAACCATTATTATCAATTAGTGGTATAGTTTTCTTACAATCGTGACTAACAATATTGAAAATACGAGTATTCTTAAATTTTGCCTTAAAATCAGAAATTGTTTGTACAAGTTCATGCTCTTTTGGTAAAGTAGCAGATGATAAAACCATATTTGGTATAAGATTTTCACTCCAGTTTTTCTTTATAATTTTATGAAGTAAATGATTATCATAATCCATTGTAATTGTTGGCTCATCCCATTGAACTACAATCTTTTCAGGTTTATTAAATGCTAGCATATAATACATAGCAGGTAAATAAGAACGTATATCACATATCATAATTTCAACCTTGACACCATTTGAATTGTCAACCTTTCTAATTGCTCCACTACGTCTATCAACTGTATAATCTTTGGCGGCAAAATAATGTAGACGAATATCTTCAGCACTAGAACAACCAAAGGCAAACGCAATTTTCTTATTAGCAGAAATTGCACTTCTTGCTAAAGCAAGCCCAACGTGTCTAGCAGCACATACAAATATAACACGATGCCCTTCAGATAATCCAAGAGGTGTCAATGTTTTACCAGTTCCTGTAGGAGCAATATATAAAACTAATTTAGGTTGTTTACTCTTTACAGAATTAAATATTTCTTTCTGATGATCATACAAAGTTAAATCACTATATTTCAATAAATTGGCATTGCGCTCAATAAATTCATATGAGTTTTGTATAATATAGCCCAAATCAACCTCATTATTTGTTTCATAATACTCAAGAACAGCAATAATAATGCGTTTCAAGTGTATATTAATATATTGAATATTATTATTAACTAAGTTACTAAGAGTATAATAATGAAATAACCAATGTTTATTATTAGCAGTTTTTTCACTTATCATTTGTTCAAAATGTCTGAACAACACAAATTCATATATATTTGAATTTACACTATCAATATTTTCGCTACGAGATAATCTAATTTGATCCTTAGTTTTTAATTTAACATCAGCAACAATATCAATGTAGCAAATATTTTCAGTCTTACTATTATTATCATGCTCAGATAATTCATTTTCAACAGTTTTTTTCTTATCTTTTTTACTCTTATTTTTCTCAAATTTAATAAATGTGTAACCTTGCTTCGATACAATATTTTTTACTTTATCAGCAAAGTATTTATTATATAAATATTCTTCTATTTCACTGCTAAATTCTATCTTTAGAAATGTAAAGAGAGAATCTGTTTTATTAATTTTGATATTCACATCAGAATATCCTTTGATAATTAAATCAAGAACCTCATTTTCTTGACTAGAAACGGGAATTTCAATACTGTCCCATTCAGATTTAGACAATTTAATTTGTTTAAGATCCATTTTAATGTAGGTAAAAGTGTTTATTATAATTAATATTTATTTCTTTAAGTAGCTTTTATAAATCAATTTTTTTGATGTCCAAAATAAAATTGAATTATAAAAACCAAATAAAAATAACATTATAAATAATATAATATAAAATAAAATGTCACTTAACTATTTTGTAAATATCGTTTCTATTGAGGGAAATATTGGCTCTGGCAAATCTACATTGCTAGAAAAATTAAAAGAATTATTTAGAGAAAATAATAATATAATATTTTTAAGAGAGCCAGTTGATGAATGGGAAAAAATTAAGGACAAAGATGGTAATACAATGTTGCAAAAATTTTATGCTAATCAAAAAGAATATTCATTTGCCTTTCAAATGATGGCATATATTTCTAGATTATCTATTTTAAGAGAAACTGTTAAAAATGTTATTAATAAAATTTTAAGACAAAAAACTTCTGATAAATATATAATTATAACTGAACGCAGTTTATATACAGATAAATATGTATTTGCAAAAATGTTATATGATCAGGGCAAAATAGAAGATGTAAACTATCAAATTTATTTAAATTGGTTTGATGAATTTTCAAAAGATTTTCCAGTAAATGAAGTTATTTATGTAAATACTGATCCTAACAAATGTTATGAACGTATTCATAAAAGATCTCGTGTTGGTGAAGAAGTAATTTCATTATCTTATCTTAATTCATGTAATAAATATCATGAAGAATTTCTTAATGAAATATTAGCTATTAATGTAGATGAAGATATGAAATTAAATCAATTAGTTTTAGATGGAAACCAAGATATATTTGAAAATAGTGAAGTAGTTAATGAATGGATTAGATCAATTAAACAATTTTTAAAAATATAATAAAATAATTTATAAATAGCATATTATAAATAATATTGTAAATATATTTATAATATGAATACTAATATTAACAATAGTATAGAAATAAATATTTGTCTTTTTTGTCCTCATTGTAAAGAACTAGTATTAATAGAACAATTAAATTGTTGTATTTTTAGACACGGTATTTTAATTGAATCAGGAAAACAAATAGACCCACATGCATCTAAAGAACTATGTGATTATTATATAGAAAAAAATAAAATATATGGCTGTGGTAAGCCATTTCAAATTATAAAAAATGAAAATAATGAATTAATAGCAGTTATTTGTGATTATATCTAAATTTTTATTAGTTATTTTCTAGAATATAATTTTAAGCATATAGTTTTTTAGCAGTATTAATAGTATTAAATAAAGATGCAAAACTAGGAACTAATGGTCCCTTCATTTCTGGTCTAGACTTTATCTTATCTATTTGCTCATCTAGTTTTTCATCTAATTTTTCATCTAATTTTTCATTTATTTCCTTTATAGATTTTTTTTCTCTACTATTACGGATTTCAAAAAATTTATTTTGTACTTTTTCTGATGTAATATAAAATTCATTATAATCATCTTTTTCTAAATCTATATCTGTATCATATATTGGCAATTCAGATAAAATATTTTTAACAACATTCTTATACAAGCGAAAATTATCTTTATAATTATTTTCTTTATATAGTTCCATTAAAAAATATGGATCTATAAACATTCCATAAAAACTATTATTATATTTTAGATCATTTTTAAATACTTCTTTTAAACATTCGTAATGGTCTTTATCAATCCTACTATATCTTCCACGAGTATATGAATTATTTTTTATTTGTTCTAAAAAAGAATAAGGACATGTTGATACATAATTACCATGTTTATTTATCCAATTAAGAGTACATTTATTACAAAATGATGAAAATTCACAATCGTAGCAACAATTATAACAACCACCAGTATTAATTATTTTTGATATATATTTACTATATACATCATTTGATTGATTTCTAGGAATTAACAAAAGTTTACATCCAGCACATAATACATTTCCTTCAGCGTCTCTTGAGCATTTTAGTCCATTATTAAATCTTGATATTACTGTAGATTGTTTTTTGTGACATGATTTTTCTTTTATACATCCATTTTTAATTAAATTTAAATATTTATTTTTTGGCATTCGTCCATTTTTATAGTTTGACATTTTAGTTATGTTATAAATATAATTAAACTATGTTTATATAATTATTTTGTTAGTTATATAATTATTTTATTAGATATTTTGTTAGTTGTTAGAATTAAAATTGAGAAAATTTGTAAATAAATTAATAATATCTAAATAATAGTCCATTGATGCTAATAAGAAGTCACCATAATATTTTCTTTGTAAAATTTCATTTGTATCATATAAAACATACAATGCAAACAATATTATTCCAAAAAATGAGAGATATTTATTAACTTGGGTCATATGTTGACCTAATACAAAAACTAAACGAAATACAATTAATAATAATAATGACCAAAATAAAAAGGCACCAAACTTGTAGCCTAAATTAATTCCACCAGCAGTTAATGCTATACCAGTTGCTAACATAACGCCAAATACTGACATAGCACCTTGAATAGCAGTATCAATTGCGGTTAAACTATATTTCTTTTTATAAACACTAAGCATAACTCCAAATACATATGAAAATAATGCAAATAAAGCAAATTTCATTATCTTAGGCATTGGAACAAAAACAAATATAAAAATAATTATGAGTAGTGCTATAAATAACGGAATTGAGTTTATCTCAGGATTATTTGTCTTAGTCATTACGTAATATGTAATACATAATTGAATTAATAAATTAAGAAACACCATTACTAAAAAATTACGTTTTTCATACATAGTACTAAAAATATTGACTATATTAGCCATTATATATTATTAAATAATATAATATTTATTAATATATAAGTTTTTTAACTTTTTAAAAAGTTAAATCAACTACTACTGGATAATGATCCGAATTTAATTTATCGCAATATTCTTTATATCCGTGATATATAGATACCTTAGAAATCTTATTAAAAATTTTAGAGCTCATTAGTACATGATCAATCATTGAATAATCTTTTTGAGAACTTGTATCACAATTATTATCTGAGTCATACCAGTCACTATATCGTTCTGATTGCGCTATCTTTGACGCAGCATTTGTAAGTGTATAAGTGCCTTTTTTTGTGCCAAATAGTCCCTTCAATGTATCTAGGACATAAGAAATTGGTTTATCAGAATTAATATCGGGAACTTCTGCGTCAAAATCATTTAAATCGCCTAAAAATATAACTTCGTAACCTTTAGAAATATAGCTGTAAATTACATTTTGTAGTACTTGTGCTTGAGCTTCTCGTTCGGCACATCGTGTTGAATCAGTAGGATATGCAAGTAAATGAGCACCAATAAGCGCCGTTTTTAATCCATTCAAATTAAATTCAGTAATATAATGCTTACTAACACCAGATGTTGATGATGATCCAGTATAACCACATTTTGACCCTTGAACGGGATATGAAATTCTCTCCTCAGTACGATATAAACTAACAAGTGGATCAATTCTAGTTAATATTCCAACATTTTGACCAGTACTTGTATCAGTACCTTGTTTTAAATATGGATTATAACTATTATCATTTAGTTCCGTTTTTAACATATTAAGTTCATCACAACCTTCTATTTCACAAAAATTAATAATATCTGGATTAAGACCTTTAATAACATTTGCTACATATGATAAATGTGTTTTAGCATTATCTGTTGTTGTCCAAGGGCATCCAGTTCCAGGACATTTGGCATTACTATTATAGTCAACAAAGAGCCATTCAACATTGTATTGGATAATACGTAATGAGTTTTTATTTGTTCTACGATCACCAGAAGTTGTTACTGTTGGACATTCAGTATCACCCTTAACTATGAAGATATTTGGTGATAAAAACAAAACTAAACACAATACTAGAAAACTTGTAGGAAGCATTTTTATACTAGAATTATAATTAAATTTATAACAAAAATTGAATTATAAATTAAAAATAAAATAATAAATATAAATAAATATAATGTCTTCAAATAGCAATAAACCTACAAAGCCAAATTTAAATATTATTATACCATTATCATCAGCAAAATATGTATCAACACTTGGAACACCTAGTCCTAAACATAAATATATTGAAATGAGTGTATCTAAACAATTAGAATATACATTAAATTTTGATGGCGCATCAAGAGGCAATCCAGGTCCAGCAGGAATAGGAGCAGTTATATTTGAAAATGGACAAGAAATATGGGCATCATGTCAATATATTGGTATTAAAACTAACAATCAATCAGAATATAGTGCATTAATATTGGGACTAAAAGAAGCATTGTCTAAAGATATTAAATGTTTACAAGTTTATGGAGATAGTCAATTGGTAATTAATCAAATTAATGGACAATATAAAGTAAAAAATCCAGGATTACAGGAACTATATCAAGAAGTTCAACAATTAAAATCGCAATTTGATAACATTATATTTACACATGTATATCGAGAGTTTAATAAACGTGCCGATTATTTATCTAATATGGCACTAGATGTATTAGATGTTAATGAAGATAATGGTAAAAGCGGATTAATGCTTCCTTCATTAAAAATAGCAGATAATGAGAAAGAAAAAGAGAAGATAAGTTCAAAGAAATTATCACCTAATAAAAAGAACCAAATTGAAGGTGTATTATTTCCTGATATTTAATTCTCTAATAGTGATATATTTAATATTGAAGCTGGTTTAAATTTAAGTAAATCTTTTTCTAGTTTTGTACTAGGAAACATTTCTATTCCATAGATATCCTGAAGCATTAACCATTCAAACATGCCACCCTTATAAGCATATACATTATAAAACCCAAGAGTAATCAATTGTTGATATTTTTTATGTATACTATCATCATTACAATTTTTTCCATATATGATAATTTTGAGACCTTTATTTTCTCTAATATATTTATTAATAGCAGTTTCTTCTTGTTCACAACTAACAGTGCCACGTATTAGGCATTGTTGTTCACTTAATGGAAGTGTATTAATAAGTAAGTAAGTTTCAGGGTTTTTTATAACTGTTTGCATATCTTCAAAATTAATTTTTCGCATAGATTGTGTATTTCCCATTTATAGATTATTTGTGTTTAATAATCTATAACTGATTATTTTTAATATGATATTTAAAAAATTGAATTTATAATATAGATTATTTTTATTTACAAAAATAAAGGTAAATAAAAGACAACAATACAAAAAAATATAAAATGAATATGTACCTTCTCTTTATATTTATTCTAATAGCTCTTAAAATTATTGTTATGCTAGATAGCTATTATAATGGTGAAAAATATACTATTACAAATGATGATTATGATGATTACAGTGATGATAATAATTATAAAATATCAACAAATAATCTGAGAAAAATGTATATTAAATCAATTGTACAAGAAAAATATAATAATATTATTAATAAAATTTTAGATGATGAGCGTAATGGCAAACCACATGAATACTTTTCAGTTGTTTGTGTGCCAATAAAAAATAAGACTGAAGATACATGTCAAAAATTTGATGGATATCAAAAATGGTCAAAAATGCATCAGAAATTGTTTCGCAATAAACGTGATATAATGAATTTCATACCATACATAATACGAAATCGTATTTTATATAAAATACAAATGGAATATCCTCAAGTTAATATTAAAAAAATTTACAAAGACTGTTGCGACTATTATACTATATATTAGTTAAAATGAACAACAATCTCAACCTTTTCCTTTTTAATACTCTTTGTTGCTGAAATAGACAACTCTTCGCGCTTTTTTCTTGTCTTAGAATTATCAATGACAGTCTCCTTACGTTTTGATGTACTGTTACGACTATTCATGTCTTTTTCTATTGTTTCATAATTTTCATTAATATAATCAACAACCTTATTTTCTATTGCCCACTTAAAAAAATTTAACTGCCCAATTGTAGTCTCAATTGATGTCCCATTTTTATAAGGAATACTGATACGATCCCAGCGACAAAATGGGTCAAACCGGCGCTTACTATATGCTTTTAGTTTTAATTTATAGTCATCATATACTTTAAATCGGCGGGCAACATTTTCTGCGGATTGCTCAATAGTATATAATGTATAAAATTTCTTAGCATAATTAGTAGCAAACCAGTCAACAATTCGAAGTGATATTTTAGATTCACCTGTAATAATTCGAAGCATATTATCAAGATTATTATTTTCTTCAACATTGTAAAATACTAAAAGATTTTTAAGCAATAAATCATTTTGCGTTGTATAAGAACTATTTGTAGTCATTAATTAAGTTTTGAAAAATATATTTAAGTAGTTTTTTATATTTTACATATTTTAGCAATAAATAAAATAATAAAATCTAGGATTAATATATTAATATGGATAGTTTTATGAACACCTATTTTGGTCCTTTAGGCGAAGAATATTGCGTCTACTTTTATGCTTTGTCAATTTTCTTTGGCATTACATTTGTCTTGAGCGTTATCTCAGTTGTTACCTATATGGTTACACATATGAGTAAGATTGATATCAAATTCCTTATGAATACAGTCTTCTTATTGCTCAACTCATTTTTGGCTTATTTAGCTAACAGATTGCTCCATACCATGTGTATGAGAAGTATTTAAATAACTAATTTAAATTATTTGTTATTATGAAACATATTGTTCTTGATCTTGATTTTGACCTTGATTTTGATTTTGCTCTTGATTTTGATTTTGCTCTTGATTTTGATTTTTTGTACGACCTTGTGTTGTATTAATTGGTTTCAAAAACATATCACGAGTAACAACATCATTTACATAACTAGTTTGCATTGAATATGGATTAGTTCCGCGTTGACTAATTAATTCACGATCAGACATTTTATTATCAAGAGTTTCACGTCTAGTTTCAGTTCTTGATTCAAAACTGGAAAATCCACTATTATCATTGTCATTATACCCATTATATCCATTATATCCAAAGTCATCAAAATTAGATGGCATATCTTCTGCTAAAGACTGTTCAATCGCATTTACTTTAGTATCATAATTAAGATTATTAGATTGAACATTTTTTTCAGGATATTTTCGTGCACTTTGATAATATTTCTCACCATTACTCCATTTCCAATAATTCATTATATACTTATGATACTTAAAATAATGAATTATTAAACTAAATCATTTTCAGAACAACCTTCTTTTGTTATTTTAAGGTTCTTAGTAAAGAAAAAAGCATCTTTGTTAGTTCGTCTCCTTTTTAAATTACATTCTAAACAGCAAATTACCAAATTATGTTTATTATGACCAATTTCATTGTTAATTCTATCTAATGACCATTGTTTCATTTCTCTAACAATTTCATAAAGCAAATATGTTTCACAAGCACAATAATAACATTTCATATTTGCGTCAATTAATAGTTCTATAACATCATCAAAACTAACAAAACATGTATTATTAAGTTTCTTTTTTATAATATCCTGTTGTTTATAACTAGATATTTTAGTTTTAATATGACTAATAATCATTTGTTGCTGTTTTGTAAATAATTTTTTGTTAGTTGTATCAGATTTTATAAGTGTATTAATTTCTTGTAAAAGTAATAATTGTTTTTCAAATAGCAAATCATCAGTAATTAGTCCCCATGTATTTGTCTCTACACGCAGTTTCTTCTCCTTTTCCTTTTTTTTTATATTTTTAATATCTGCATTTGGATTTGTTAGTATAAACATTTTTTTAGATGTATTTTCTTCATTTTCATTTTCATCCAAATTAGATTTTGAGTTAATATTATTTATTTCAGAAACTATATTTGGTGATATATCTAATAATATTTTTTTTATAGTATTATCTGTATTAGTATCTGTATTAGTATCCATAGTATGAAATAATACAAAAAAGTTTATAGAGTTTCGCACACATTAGTTATTAATTAAATAAATAATATAAACAATAAATATAAATATAATGTTTTAAAAGGAGTTAAACTTAATACGTTATATTATTATATAAACTAACAATGGATATAAATGTATCAACTAAAATAAATAATACAAATGAAACATGTAATGAATTAAAAACAATTAAATATAAGTCAATGATTAATAGTGGAACTACCTGGAATGAGCCAAAAACGGCTACAAATTTATCAGTACTTGATAAGTTCCTAGAAAATGAGAAAAACTGTAATGCAAATGAACCCTGGTCTAAATTAGATAAAACGGCTAAAACAAAAAAATTATTATTTTTTGCTGAAAAATATAAAACAGAACAAGGATTAACAGACCTAGAATATAGTAAGCTTATAGCATTTTTCAAAGATTGCTTAGATAAGAAGAAATTACAACGGGTAAAAGATGTTGTATATGATAAGGACACTGGTGAAATCAAAGAGGTTCCGGCACTACATTTTAATAAACCAACAATTCATTTTACACTAAAAAATATTGATAAGCGTGTATCAACAGTAAGAAGTTTGGCACCAAAGAAAAATGGTACTGCTAAGAATATTGTTACAAAAGATGGGTCTGATACAGAATCAGACTAAATGTAAAAATTGAATTATATGAATATGTATTATTCATATAATATTAGTAATAAATAATTAATAAATAATTGTATAAAAACAACACACTATATTATTAATAAACTATAATGACAACTAAAATACTAAATTTTGCCTTAGAAGAACTAGAAAATATTATTGACCAAATAAAAACAGATGATACACCATATTTTAGTGATAGTGAAGCAATTGAATTATATGATACTTGTTTATACTTAATGGAAGAATTTATAAAAAAAAATCCAAAGATAATTACAGAGCCAGATTTTGAGGATATTTTTGATGATAATATTGAAGAGCTTATGTATGCGCAATTTGAGGATGATATTTTC
>Ga0255214_1000192_pt1 | contig 16446 bp, 18 predicted proteins | sample Miss_Law_RepB_8d_FD_189951 | JGI IMG/M metagenome (GOLD analysis project Ga0255214, IMG submission 189951) | Freshwater microbial communities from Mississippi River, Louisiana, United States - Miss_Law_RepB_8d | ecosystem: Environmental > Aquatic > Freshwater > River | place: USA: Louisiana... | reverse complement strand
TAGCAAAATTTTTAGAAATGAGATATATAGAAAAAGAAAGTAAGCCTTTAAAGTTTTTAATACGTGATGCTTTTTTAGTTTATTTTAGTGTAATAATTGCTAATTTTGTAATAGACCAAATAAATCCCGTAATAAAAGGCGGAGCATCTCCAAAAATAACACCAGTTTTTACAGATAATCCTGGATTTTAAATGAATAAAATATATATAATGAAATATATTTTATTCTTTCTCTCTATTTTGACTATGAAACTATGTATAAATGCGTATAATTCAACATCATGTTGTTATTGTACAACAGTTCCATGTCCTGTAGAAGGTAAAAATTTATTAACAATTGGTGGCGGAACAACCGGTATTTATTATTATACTTTACACAATAATATACCTGTAATAGCATCAGCTGATATTCGTATATCAATCACAAATATAAATAAAGGGACTGACACAACAACATGTACACAAAATTATGCGCGTTCATTAGATGATGATGGTGTTCAAGATTGTGATGCAGGGCATATTTTAGCAAATCATTTAGGTGGTCCAGGTAATCAACCAATAAATATTTTTCCTCAAGATTTAAGTGTAAATAGAGGTACATATGCTCAATATGAAGATACGATTTATACATGTATAACAACAAAAGGAGTTGATTATGCTGATTTGGCATGGATATTCACTTATTCATCAAACACAAAAACAAAACCTATAAATGTTAAATATGATGTAAGTTACACTGGCGGAACATGCTCATCAACATCAAAAACATTTACTAACTAACGGCCAGTCCAAACTTTAATAATCGCTTTGGGGATAATGCCCTTTTTTAAGTTATTAATATATTCATCATAAGAATAACCCCATTTTTGATATTTCATTATGTCACCAAATAAGGATTTTTGGGTTAATAATTTTGGTGATTCTGAAAAAAATATTGAACCAAATATTCTCTCCAAACTACATCTATCTGCTCTACAAGTTACTGCTGAAATTAAATTTTTTATTCCATATTTATTTTCTATATGTTCAAGAAAATTTAAATTTATAAAACTTTGAACACCAAAACATCCATACCATTTATCAGTATTCATTCCAATAACCTCAACATATCTTGAAACTTTTTTATCTATTAAAATATTATTTTTAAGATGTTTTACAATTCTTTTTGTATTCTCAACATTTTCTTTATCTGGATGAAAAAACCACAAAGGCATTACATTTATACCATAAAATTTTTCAAAAGGAATACGTTTATGAAAAAATACACTATCGTGTATAATTACAGCATTTTCAAAAAACTTATATTTTAAATAATAATAATATGGCAAAAGTTCGCCTCTACCAGGAAATTCTGATTGAATAATCTGAACATTTTTATAATCAAATTCTGAACTAACATAATTATAATTACTATTATCATCTATAATTACAATTTTTCGTAATGGATATAAACTCCTAATCAATTTTACAGAATGATTCCAATAATTATTTGTTTTAACTGAATTAACATGTCTAGTTATAATAAATCCAAATCTATTATCCATAATATATATAAATATATTCTATTATAGATTTTATAAACAAATAATAATTCTAAATATGTGATGGAATTAAATCTATATTAATAACATCATCCATATTCTTAATAATATCTCCACTAAATTTAAAATTATCAAATTCTACACGTTCCAATTGAGCTTGCGGTGTATGATTATGAACACATCTTGCTATCATTTTATATAATTTAAATTCCGGATATCTCTCTACACCATTATTTTTATAGAGCATATTTATTCCCTTATCATCTAAACACCATTCAAAAATTAAGCGTTTGATTGGGTCTACAATTTTACTTAAATCTTTCATCTCTTCAAAATCATCAATAACATAATCAAAAATTGAACATGCTAGTCTACATAGGTCAAAACTATAATTTGGCTCTAATCTGGGTTTCTTATCATTAAAATATGGTTCTGTATTATATTGAGTTGCAGCATCGCCACCAGTTTGAAAACTATCGCTACAAAATATTTTTCCATCAAACTTAAAAATACTCCTACCAAAGTCAATTATTTTAAATATTCTTCCAAATGTAGGAACTTTATAATACTTCTTTTTATAACAATAATACAAATATTTTTTATCAGTTTTATTATACATTACATTATTTGTATGTAAATCATTATGTGTAAAATTAAATACTTTTTGATATGTTATAAGAATCATTATTATTTGCATAAGTGCTGAATACCATTCTTCATTAGTTAATTTGTTAGTTAAAATTAAATCATCAAAGGTATTTTCACAATATTCCATTCCAATAACCTGAACAGGAAATTTTGGTATGAATACATTTATTTTCTCTTCTTCATCTTCATCTTCATCTTCTTCATCTTCATCTTCTTCATCTTCTTCATCTTCATCTTCATCTTCTTCATCTTCATCTTCTTTATAATTATAATTTTCTTCTTGTAAACTATTATTACTATTTTTTTCAAAATTTGAATAAAACCCCTCACCATCTTGATCACAATTTTCACAATCATTGTCTAAATCACCATCGTTTGTATGTGATGAACGTGATGAACAAGTTGAATTTGATTTTAAAGTTAATTGATGTTCCGTTATTAATGATACATGTGTTATATCAACTAAATCCAATGATACGTCTTTTAAATCAATTGAGTTGTTACATTCATCAAATACATCATTAAACATTTCATTATCAAATGATTTTAAAGAATTTAAACTAATATTATTACCAATATTTAATGGTTTTAGTTTTGTTTCTTCTTGTTGAAACAAATGATCATAGTTGTCTACTTTAAATAATATATTTTTATTTTTATTGAAAAAATCAGAATTATTCAAATAATCAATATCATCAAAAACATTTATTTTAAATTCATTTTTAATAGCCAAGAAAGAACCATAATAGTCAACTCCATGTATAAATTTATATGTATTTCTTAATTGACTTGACAAAAATAAAAATAAACCATCAACATAAGCCGAGTTATTAACATCAATAACTTTAGAATTACAATCTTCTGTATTTGAATTTAATTTTGGTAAATTAAACAGGGTTGGATTTGTAATATCATATTTACCAATCATATATTTATATGGGTCTAATAAAGGAGCCATTTTGAAAAATATTTCTCTATCTTTTACTTTATTAGTATCTATATTTTTTACTCTACACATAAAAAGATTATCATTGTCTTTAATGTTCCCTTCAGGATTAATATTTGATATAAACCATTTATTATTTAGATTAATACTGTTATAATTTGTATCATTTAAGTTAAAAAATCTTGTGTAAATTGGTATGTAATTTTGGGGTTTAGAGAGAAAAAGCGATGTTGCTTCTTCAAAAGACTTAAATAAGTCAATATTTTTCCTTTTCTGATAATTGATAGTAAGCATCTTTAGTCAATTTAAATATTAATTAAATATATTTTTAACTTATTATTTAATTAATATTAATTAATAGTTCTAAACATTTCTAAAAGTATTAATTTAAAAATATATAAATATTAGTATTATTATGAATTTTATAGATATATTAACTTTACAAAATATTAACAGTCTAAAAATAAATGATTTTTTTAACAATATTGCGTTAGGAAACGATTTTTACAATGAACCTGGTAAAGAACATTATAGATTATTATCATATTTTTCGTCATTATTCAATAATTCAAATATTATTGAGATAGGAACACATTTAGGTGAATCAGCTATTGCTTTATCTTATAATGAAAAAAATACAGTATATACTTTTGATATAATTGATAAAATTAAACCAGATAAAAAATTAAGAAAAAATATCCAATACATAATTGATGATATTATGACAAACGATTTATCTAGAACTAAATGGAGTGAAATTGTATTATCAAGTTCATTTATTTTTCTAGATGTTGATCCTCATAATGGTTATATGGAATATGACTTTTATTTATATTTGAAAGAAAATAATTACAAAGGTTTTGTTATTTGCGATGATATATGGTATTTTAAAAATATGAGAGATAATTTTTGGTATAAAATTGAAGATGAATACAAATATGATATATCTGATTTAGGTCATTGGTCGGGAACAGGAATATTTACTTTTAATAAAGAATTTAAATTTCGAAAAAATGAGTTATCAAATTGGACATTATTTACATCTTATTTTAATTTGACTAAATGTTTAGATGCATCAGATGAAATTAATAAAAGGAATAAAAACTACTATTTATCTCATTCATTATCAACATTGAGTTTACCTTATAATTTAGTGATTTATTGTGATAAAGAAAGTTATGATGAAATATATAAATTACGTCCTGAATTTTTAAGGGAAAAAACTAAATATTATATTATTGAATTTGATGATATAAAATTTAAAAATAATTATATTTATGATGAACTAACTTTCTTAAAATGTAGAGATATAATTATAGATAATAGAAAAAAATTTCCTTATAAATTTGACAACAGAAATACCGCTAGTTATTATTTGTTTTGTATGTCGAGATATATTTTAATGAAAGAAATAATTAAACAAAATACTTTCAATTCAACTCATTTTTGTTGGATTAATTTTTGTATAGAAAGGATGGGCTATAACAATTTAAAATATTTAAATGATGCTCTTTCGGTTAATAGAGATAAGTTTTCAACTTGTTATATAGATTATATACCAAAAGAATTACTAGATAATACAAATGAATACTATAAATGGGGCAGATGTGGAATGTGTAGTGGTTTTTTTACAGGAAATAAAGAATATATGTATAAAGTTTGTGATAAAATAGAAGACAAATTTTTATATTATTTATCAATTGGTTATGGACATGCAGATGAACAACTATATACTCCTGTTTATTTTGATAATGAAGATTTATTTGAACATTATTATGGTGATTATAATCAAATGATAACAAATTATAAATATATAAATGAATGTCCAGAGCCTCCTATATATAATTTTATAAATAATAGTTTCAAATATAAAAATTATAAAAAGTGTATTGAGTCGTGTGAATTTATTTTAAAATCACTTTCATTAAATAAATGTAAAATAAATAAGAATTATTTAGATTTATTAATGGAAAATTATATTATATCAAAAATTAATACGCAATTTTATTTAAATAATTACATTTCTATAGAGAATGAATTAAATTATATACACGACATTATAAAAAAAATATTAAATAAAGGTGATAATTCTTTATGTTATAGATATTGTGAAATAATATTAAATTATATTAATGATAAAAGTATAAACTGTCTATGTAATATTTATTTTAATATTTATTTTTATGCTTATGTAAGTTCATTTTATGTTAATAGAAATAAAGCTGATACATTTGCTGATAAAATATTTTTATTATGCAAAAAAGATAAAAATTTTGAAAATGAATATAAAAAAAATAAAGATTTTTATGACAATCAGTTTAGGTTTGTTAACAAGAATTTGGCGTAAAATAATTTGTTAATATATTAGAATGTGACATTCTAAACCAAATCTTTAATATTTTATAGCATATTATTATTCAAACGTAATTAAGTCAAAGGAATCTAAATATTTGTGTAAATATTTTATGAATAAAATCGTTTAAAATCATATAAATTTTCTTTTTAAGATAATATAAATGAGTCTAGAACTTAAAAAGTTTGATATGAAAAGTATTCAATTTAAAGCAACTGAAAATAAAGGACCTGTTGTAGTCTTAATTGGTAAACGTGATACTGGAAAATCATTTTTAGTTAGAGATTTATTATATTATCAACAAGAAATTCCTATTGGAACTGTTATTTCAGGAACAGAAGAAGGCAACGGATTTTACGGGAAAATGGTTCCTCGATTATTCATTCATAATGAATACAATTCAGCTATTATTGAAAATATATTAAAACGACAAAGGACTGTATTAAATCAAGTCAAAAAAGAAATCGAAATGTATAAAAGATCATCAATTGATCCTAGAGCATTTGTTATTTTAGATGATTGCTTATATGATAATACATGGTCTCGTGATAAATTAATGCGTCTTCTCTTTATGAACGGGAGACACTGGAAGGTCATGTTAGTTATTACAATGCAATATCCTTTAGGAATTCCTCCCACACTGAGAACAAATATAGATTATGTTTTTATTTTGAGAGAAAATTACATTGCAAATAGAAAAAGAATATATGATAATTATGCTGGAATGTTTCCAACTTTTGAATCTTTTTGTCAAGTAATGGATCAATGTACTGAAAATTACGAATGTCTTGTGATTAACAATAATTCTAAATCTAATAAATTACAAGACCAAGTTTTTTGGTATAAAGCTGATAATCATAATGATTTTCGTCTTGGTTCTAAAGAATTCTGGGAATTATCTAAGGGATTACCAGACGAGCAACAAGAAGAACAATATGATCCTAACAAGACAAAAAAGAGAGGTGCAGGACCCAAAATTAGCGTTAAAAAGGCGACTAAGTGGTAAAACCTAACTTAAATTATATAAAAACGGCATTTGTGGAAAGTGCTAAATTAGGAAATCGTAATGTGAAATTCCTTACTATTGTATTTTATATTTTATAAAAAATTGATTTAGAAATAAATCAGCATTTGAAATGTAAAAAGGTGTAATGTCTGTAAAAATAAATATATTAAAAAATATGTGGACGCTGATAAAAAGAATGATGGGGTTTACAGTAGTAAGTGTAGAACCTAAAGTAAGACAAGATGCACCTATAGTTAGACCGCAGCCTGATGAAAAAACAATATATTATAGACGTTATATAATTCCTAAAGAATATAGTAAACAAAAAATAAAACCTTTAGAAGGATATATCATGTCATCAACCTGGAAAACGCAAATAGTGAAATAGTTATTAGCAACATGGGATACTATAAATAAACGGTAGAAATGAAAGGAACATTTCCTACAAAAAATGAGGAAGATATATAAAAATAATAATATAATAAATGATTATTATAGCATTATTTAACAATCATCAAATGAAATAGTTACTGGATATTTTATTAAACAATAATCCTTCCAATTTGTATTTGGATTATTTAATTCACACCAATCAAATAAAAATTTATAAGAAGAAGTCTTAACCGGAAATGCTTCCCATAAATTATATTTAAATCTTAATAAAAGATTCATTACTCCCATTTCATTTGTTCTACATAAAGTATAAGTATTCATCGCTGTTATCATTTGGTTTTTATCACACAATCGTAAAATATTCGTATCATAAATCCAAATACAATTTAAAAAAAAATGCTCATTAAAAATATTCTCTCCAAAATCTGTTTTAACTTTTTCTATAATATCTTGATTATCATAACATAACTGAGATTCGAATAAATTATAATCGTTGTATCTACCATCTTTTGGCGCAAGTATTTTATTTTTATAATCTAATTCCAATAAATATTTTACATCATCTAATACTCTTAAACCAGCATCTAAAAATACTACACGTTTCCATTTCATAAAATAATCATCAAATACGTGTAGTTTTTCCCATTGGTTTAATTTTGTAATTTCTCTCTTATCTGAATTAGAAAACCCGTTTTTTCCTATTTTATTCAAAAGTTCTGATTTATCAATTTGATTAAATTTAACTTCTATAATATTATAAAAATCCTTAAAATTATTATTCAATGTAAAATCAATTGTTATAAGAACAATATCTTTTTGCCAATTTCCCTTGCTTCTTAAATCAATAATAGTTCTTTTTGTTTTTTTGAAATAATGTAAATCAGTTACCATAACAAATGTGGTATCTTCTTGTATATTATCAGTAAATAATATTTTCATTCTATAACAATATTATTTATATATTATTTATATATTATTTATATATTATTTACTACTGGTATTTGAAACATGGAGCGTAAGTATACAGTATAATCCCATTCCAGATGTAAATTTACATAAAAATTTTCAAGGGTGTAAATACTAATCTTTATTTTTAGCAAATGGTCCTGATTTTAGTTGACTTTGTCCATAGTCACTCTTTCCAACCACAATATTTTCACCTTCAAATAATTCCTTACAAATATCAGCAGTTGAAATATTTTCTTGTTCACTTAAAGTAAATTCTTGAGTACTAGAATTATTTACACCAATCAAATTACCTTGTTCATCAATAGTTTGAGATAAAGTATTGCCAGACTTTTCAGCATTCTTAATATTTTCCTCAATAGCCTTTTGTTTAGTTTCTTTAACACGCTGTTCAAAAGCAGTCTTTGCATTAGACTCATTCTTTTGTTTTTCATGCATTAATTGGTTCAATTCCTCTTCCATATATTCAACACGACCTGTTTTATATGCTTCAGGATCCCAAGGCATCCACATGCCAACTGGTCCAACCATGATATCGTGGTTAGGGTCAATTTCTCTTAACATTTTACATCTTAATTCAGCTTCTTCTTGAGTAGGATAAGTACCTCTAATTTTTAGTCCTCTTGTGTTTGTTTGAAAGCTATTGTTAATATCAAATTTCTTTTGGAGTTCATCTTCATGATTATCTAAATATGTTTTATAATCATCCGCCAAACTTGAATTAGTTAGATTATTTTTCTCTTCTTTAACAAACTCTCTAAAGTCATTATTTAAATCTTCAAACGATATATTATACTTAAAAGATATAAAGTTAATAAATTGTAAAAATTTTTCCATAGATTTATTAAATTCCCAGTTCTTTAGGAACTCTTCAAAAAAGAAAATTTCTTTTTGTTTTAAAATTTTTTCTGGAGAACAAAAAGACATACATACAAATTTTTGATTAGCAATAGGTTTATCTTCATCTAACAAATCTATATATTTAGGATTTTCTTTCCCATTTTTTTGTTTTCTCTCAAACCCACCATTTTTTAAATGCTTAGACTTTAAACTATCCATTTAAATAAATTAATTATTTATTTTTAAGTTTTTTATCGCAAATAATAATTTTTTCTTAACATTTAATATAATGAACGGATTAATTAATGTTGGTGAACTTGTTAAAAGAATTATCAAATATCTTGTTGAAGGTTTAATGGTTGCTATTGCTGCTTATGCTATTCCTAAACGTTCTTTGAATATTGAAGAAATTATTTTAATAGCTTTAACTGCTGCTGCTACATTTAGCATTCTTGATACTTATGTTCCATCTATGGGTGTAACTGCTAGATCAGGTGCTGGTTTCGGTATCGGTGCTAACTTGGTAAGATTCCCTGGTGGATTTTAAATAACATAATATATTTAAATCTAATAATATATTATGGCTAAACAATCTCGTAAAAAATTAATACGACTAAAACGTAAACATTATAGAAAAAAAACTAGCAAGATTGGACGAAGTTATAAAAAAATGGTTGGTGGAACATTTACACAAGAAGAAAAACAACAATTATTGTCTTTAGGATTTACAGAAAATGATATTCAAATTCTTTCTAATAGAGGTATTAGGTTAAATATTATTCAAATAAGGTTAAATCGAATAAATCCAGATACAGGTGATAATTTTACGCCACAAGAACTAATTCAAGACATTCAAAATAATGAAATTAATAGTTTGAATATATCAGGTATTTCAGATGCTTCAGATAATGAACATGAGTTAGATGAATCAATGAATACAACGATTGAAGATATATCATACTTAAATGGTAATAATCATTCACAAGGTTCTTTACATCTATCAGATTTAGACGATAGTCGCGTTTCACAAGGTTCTTTACATCTATCAGATTTAGACGATAGTCGCGTTTCACAAGGTTCTTTACATCTATCAGATTTGGGAAATTTAACAAATGATTCAGTTAACACAACAAGAGACAATTCTTTTGGTGGTAGAAAACGCAAAACTTATAGTAAAACAAAAAAAGGTAGAAAGGCACGCAAATATAATCGCAAAAGTCGCAAACAAAAAGGAGGTATGTGTTTTGGTAATGGAGTAGGAGCTAATAGTTATGACCCTAATTATTCAATTTATAATACTAATATGTTAAAACTGTTTCCTTATAGACCCTCATAATTTAATAGTTTAATTTTATAAATTATAAATATTAAATAGTAGGTATAAATTCCCAATCTAATTCTTTACAAATTTTTTTCCATATTATATCTTGTTCCATTCTTTTTTCTGGATCTTTTAACATTGGAAAATGTTCTAAATATTTGTCTTCACCTAATAACTCACATAGCTTATATGCTGTATAGTAATAATTTAAAAAATTAACGCGATCATCTGGGCAAAATTTTGAATAAGGTGATTGAAGTTCAACAAAAAGGTTACATAAAGTCTCCTCTAATTCAGGGGACATAATAGGTGGTTTAATTCCCAATTTATCTTTTATAAATGGTATATGCTCATAATATTTATTATATCCTAATTTTTTAAGTATTTCTTTTGTTTTTATATTTGTTATTTGTGATAATTCAATTCTTTCTTTTTTAATTTGTAATTTAATATTTTCAATAACATCTAAAGGAATTTGTGTTGTTTCTTTACCTTGAAATTGTGCTAATATTTCTTTAAAATGATTTATCCGTTTATAAGCATAAAAACATACCTCTTTTGGTGGTTCTTTATATGATGGTTTTTCATTTTCGATGAGATATGGAATACTTCTTGAGCAGATATTACAAACCATTATACCTTCATCTTCAAGTGGAATTAGCTCGCCTTTTTTACATATTTGACATATATCTGTTTGATATACAAAATTATTAATATCTAAAAAATCATCACTAACATTGCTCAAATATTTTAAAACAATATTATTATTATCATTTTGAATTAAATTAATTTCATCATCAATTTCTTCTTTTATTTTAAAAAATTTATTAATAGCATTTGACTTATTAGGATTTGATTGAGATTTTATACCGCTTGAAATATTTTTTTTGTTTTCAAAATACTCAAAAATATATTTTGAATTATCAAGTAAATAATTTTTTTTTTTATTTTGTATCTGTTTTACTGATTCTTTTAATTCTAAAATTCTATCTGTAAATTCTAATTTTTCTTCTATTGAGATAGAGTCATTTTCATCATTTAGTTTTTGTTTTAATTTATATATTTCATATTTATAATCTAAAATTGTGTCTTCATCTCGTGAAAATTCATGTAAAAATTCTTTATGTTTTGTATCAAGTGTCACAGCTGTTTTTTTGTTAAATTTAAACTTTTTGTTTGATTTTGGTTTAAAAGATATCATACTTCTTTTATATTAAAAACGTTTTTTATTTAATTTATAATATATATAAATTATTTATTTAATTCAATAAAAAATAAAATTGAAAAGATAATAAAAATTATAAAGATATTATATTATATTATATTATATTACATCAATTAAAATGTCTCAAATACTCGATACTTTGTTTTTGAAGCGGTTTTGTTTGCCATATGATTCTGACATCACCCTATTTGAGAATGGAGAATCAAAAATTGCACCTTGTTTGTGCGGAAATTATAATCATGCGTCATGTATTTTACAAGGCAAACAAAAACGTTTTACAAAAGGCTAACATTTTAAGTTTTGGATTTAATAAAATGGGAGATATTGATGGAAATGAACCTGGTATTCATGCTGAACATGATGCTATTAATAAACTTAAACCATTAGATAAAAAGAAAAAATTAGAACCAATCAATTTACTGGTTATAAGATTTTCTAAAAATAATAAAATACAAAGTTCAAAGCCTTGTGCTAATTGTATTCAAAATATGAAAACTCTACCAAAAAAGAAAGGTTATAAAATTAAAAATATATATTATTCAAATGATAATGAAGAGATTGTTAAAAGTAGTATAAAAATTTTAGAAACTGAAGGTCTACATTACTCAAGATTTTATAGGCGAAAAAATTTAAGCAGACTATGAGATGAGTTCAAAATAAATTAAATTTTTATAAAAATACATTAAATGGAATTCAAAATAAATATAGACTCCTTAAAAGATTTAGAAAATCAAGATTTAAAGATAGATGCAATAAAATTCCAAAAAATGCTTCTTTTCTATAATTCAATAGAGGAAGGATGGTCTGTAAAAAAACGTGGCGAGTCTTATGTATTCTTAAAAAATCATGAAAATAAAAAAGAAGTATTGGATGATATGTATTTAAAGAAATTTATGAAGACCAATTTAGATTTAAATAATTTTTTTTCATAGTTAAAAATAAATTAATTTATTTTAATTAATTTATTTTAATTTAATTAAATTTATTTCTAAAAAATTTTTTTCTTTAGCCATATTATAAAATGGGAGGTGGATTAATGCAACTCGTAGCTTATGGTGCTCAAGATGTTTACCTTACTGGTAACCCTCAAATTACTTTCTGGAAAGTTACTTATCGTAGATACACTAACTTTGCAATCGAATCAATCGAACAAACTTTCAATGGTCAAGCCGATTTCGGACGTCGTGTCCAATGTGTTATCTCCAGAAACGGAGATCTAGCTTACCGCACTTATTTACAAGTTACTCTTCCTGAGATCAACCAACTTATGGGTCTCGGAAACTATACCACTGGTCAAAATACCGGTGTCTATGCCCGTTGGCTTGATTTCCCTGGTGAGCAACTTATTGCTCAAGTTGAAGTCGAAATTGGTGGTCAAAGAATTGATCGTCAATATGGTGACTGGATGCACATCTGGAACCAATTGACCATGACTGCTGAACAACAACGTGGTTACTTCAAGATGATTGGTAACACCACTCAACTTACCTTCATCACTGATCCTTCTTTCTCTGACGTCGAATCCCCTTGCGACTCTTTGGCTCCTCGTCAAGTTTGCGCTCCTCGCAATGCTCTTCCCGAGACTACCCTTTATGTTCCTCTTCAATTCTGGTTCTGCACCAACCCTGGTCTTGCCCTCCCTTTGATTGCTCTTCAATACCACGAAGTCAAGATTAACCTTGATATCAGACCTATTGATGAGTGCTTATGGGCTGTTACCACCTTGAACTGCAACACCAATCCTTACTCTGGAGCTGCTGGTCAATACTCTGTTGGACGCCCTGTCCCTGCCACTATTGCCTACAACCAATCTTTAGTTGCTGCCTCACTCTACGTTGACTATGTCTTCCTTGACACTGATGAACGCCGCAGAATGGCCCAAAACCCTCATGAGTATTTGATTACTCAACTCCAATTTACAGGTGATGAGTCTGTTGGTTCTTCTTCTAACAAGATCAAGCTCAACTTCAACCACCCTGTTAAGGAGCTCGTCTGGGTTGTTCAACCTGACCAAAACGTTGACTATTGCTCATCCTTAACTTGTGATGCTCTCTTATTCAAGGTTCTTGGTGCTCAACCTTTCAACTACACTGATGCCATCGATGCTCTTCCTAACGCTATCCATGCTTTTGGAGGTCCTGCCTCTATTGCTGCTGATTCTCGTGCTTACATCGATGCTCGTGGTCTCTTCCAAGATGCCGGTGCTCTTGATTACCAACCTTCTGCCCAATTCCCTGGCTTCACCGGTTACTGGCATGGTCCTTCCAATCCTTACAACGAGCCTAACCTTGGTGGTCCCCAAGTTCCTTTGAACACTGCTGGTCTTGACGCTGCTACCATTGCTGCTCTTTCATCTGGAACTGACTCTGGACACCTTGAGAACTCTGGAGTTTCTGATGCTGGCACTTTCGTCCTTTCTGAAACCTCCCTTGACATGCACTGCTGGGGCCAAAACCCTGTCGTCACCGCTAAGCTCCAACTTAACGGCCAAGACCGCTTCTCTGAGCGCGAAGGAACCTACTTCTCTTGGGTTCAACCTTACCAAGCTCACACCCGCAACCCTGATGAAGGTATTAACGTATATTCTTTCGCTCTTCGCCCCGAAGAACACCAACCAAGCGGCACATGCAACTTCTCCAGAATTGATAACGCCACTCTTCAATTGGTCTTGTCTAACGCCACTGTTGAAGGCACCAAGACTGCCAAGGTTCGTGTATATGCTACCAACTACAACGTCTTGCGTATCATGAGTGGTATGGGAGGGCTCGCTTACTCCAACTAAACACCTTATATCGTGTGTATTTTATATTTTAATATTAAATATTGTCAATACTAATTACATCATTATTGAATTTTAATATTAAAAGCAAAAATCAATACAGAGATATCGCATTAATATAATTATAAAATGAGCGTAGATATTGTAAATCTCATCGAAAGCAATTCTATCACAAAGTTTTCAGGTAATTACCAGAGCAAATTAGTTGAAAAGATAAAAAACAATTTTACAAATTATGAACAACAACTATTTTTATCAAATTTTTACTGCTATTTAGACCCTTGAAGATTTAAAATGGCACCTTTTAGAAAAATTATCGGTATAAATTTAGTAATATTTGTCCCATTTTACACCTTTTCTCATTTCAAATGCCCATTTTATTTGGTTTAATCAAATGAAAAGGTAACTTTAAAGTATGGATATTTCCTAACATACTTCTGTAAATTTACCACCACGCAGTTTTTAAAGTATGCACATTTCTCACGATTGTACTGAAAGACACATCAGTAATATTTGTAAATAGGTTAATCATTATTATGTATAAAGTTTTTATTTTAAATCATTTAATTTTATATGTTTTCCCATATTACAATCATTTTCACATTGTCTACAATTACGACAATTAAAAATAACGTAAGAATCAATTTCACATATAATACAAGGCCATCCTTTTGAACCTCGTGTAACGTGTGTTCCACATGTATAACATTTTCCGTAACAACCGCACAAAATTTCATTATGTTTATAGCAACATTTTTTACATGTTCTAACATTACAATCATCACAAAAAGGTTCTATACAATTATAACACACATTTTTAAAGCAACCATAACATTTCTCAATACATTTATTAGATACATGTGTTTCTGATGTTACATTTATGTCATCATTATTTTTTTTATTACAGAAGTCACACTCCATATTTATATTATAATATAGATTTAGATTTATATTTAAGTTTATATATTTATAATATAGATTTCAAAATGGGCGTTTGAAATGAGAAAAGGTGTAAAAAGCATCAAACTAATGATAAAAAAATATCTACTTGTAAAAAACGAATTATAAGTACAAGAACTATTCATAATTTGTTAGATAAATCTAAATGTATAATTTTGATTTATTTGTATTTTTTATTGTAAAAATATATAAATGTAAAACATATATATAAATGTAAAACATATATATAAATATGTCACACATTGAAATAATAAAAAATTTATGGTTAGGAAATCAATATTCATCGTCAATATTTGAAGGAGATAGTATATTATCAATAGGGTGTAATCCAAAAAAAACATATACTAATCAATTGAAACTCTCAATTATTGATTCAAAAGATAGTGATATATCTACTATTTTGCAGGATGCTATTGAATTTATAAATAAAGAATTATTATTAAATCACAAAATATTAGTTCATTGTTCTGGTGGAATAAATCGTTCCCCAATTATTGTTATAGTATATTTAGTTAAATATTGCTTATATAATTTACAAGATGCCATAACATTAGTAAAACAAAAAAAACCATCCATAAGAATACAACCGCATTATTTAAGACAAATACAAGATTTTTTATTAGTTTAATAATATATATAAATCTGCATTTTTTAAAATTTGTTATTTTAATGGTTCAAAAAAATATTTTTGTGTTCTAATGTGTTTTCCATTTTCTGTAAAATGATAATCTAAACTTATTATATTATATTTTTTTTTGATTAAATGCTTTATTATTGACAACCAAGGTCTTTTTATTTTATTTGGTTCTCCAACTGCTTTCATATTATTAAAAGCATAATATTTTCTTATTTCTGGTATTAGTTCCATTATTTGTTTTTGGATTTCTCCATTTTTATCTAATTCATAAAGTGTATATTCTGTTTTATTTTCTAAATCTAAAATGGATATAATTTTATCAACGATTTCTTCCTGCTCTTTTTTATATAATTCACTTTTACGCCTTTTCTCATTTAAAACGCCCATTTTATTAGGCAAAAATAAGAAAAAATGTAAAATCAATAGTAGGAATTTCACCTACGATGGTCTTACTTTTTCATCTTCATTGTTTTTACTTGAAGATGTGAAAGACAAAATTTGAAAACATAATGGTCGTTCTTGTTTTTCTATCCGACAACTCGCTAATTTCATTATGTTTATGGAAGAGTTTGCATGTAAATATGATTGTATCCGCGAACTAAAAATGAGTGATAAAACGCTTACAAAAACGTTATCAAACAATATTCCGTATAATAACTATTATTATAAAGAATTAGGCTCTAAATTATCAATAAATACAAATTGAAACTATATTTCCTATTCAATTTTTACATTTATCTAAGTATCATCTACTACATCTTCCGCAATTTCTACTTGTTCTTCTGTATTTTCATACGGGTTAAAATCATCGTCTACAGCTTCGTCTAATTCA
>Ga0255214_1000191_pt1 | contig 16458 bp, 10 predicted proteins | sample Miss_Law_RepB_8d_FD_189951 | JGI IMG/M metagenome (GOLD analysis project Ga0255214, IMG submission 189951) | Freshwater microbial communities from Mississippi River, Louisiana, United States - Miss_Law_RepB_8d | ecosystem: Environmental > Aquatic > Freshwater > River | place: USA: Louisiana... | reverse complement strand
TTATTTAATTTCAACAATAATCAATGTATTGATAATGATAAATTAATGTATCAAAATGATTCAATTTATGATTCATTTTCTGATTTAGGTTTAATTGCATATTATTATATTATTAAAGATTACAATTTGTATAATCTTAATGTCAATATATTACATAACAAAATGAGAGGTATAATTAACAAAATGAGAGTAGTAGTTAACAAAATTGATAATCAACAAAAAAAAACATATACACACAATTCAACACATTTTATTGAAAAAAATGGATTAAAAATATATAATAAATATGATAAATTAAGAATACATGATAATGATTACAATAAAAAATTTGTCAAAAAATTTTTAATAAATTGCAATTTGGAAACAAAAGAACATAATATTAATGATAGTTTTATTTATAATTATATTGATTATAACGATAAAATAATGATAAATAATACAGGCTATATTAAAGATAATGTAAAAATAAATTTATTTGACGATAGAATAATATTTAATTTAGCTAAATTAAAAAATCAACAAAATAAATATTGGCTAAAAATCATGAATAATGAACAAACTTCACGTAAATTACATGATTTGACAGATTTTCAAAAAATGACAATAGAACAACAAACGAATAGAAATAAAATTTTTAACGAACAAAAAAACATCCTAAATACACTCAATGCCACAAAAGAAAAAATTGATATGTTAACCGCACAACAGACAAACAGAAAAAAAATTGAATTTGAACAAACAAGACACAGAAAATTACATCTCCCACCATCATTACCTATATATACAACACAAACGAATACAAATCAAACAATGGATATTAATATTTTAGATCATATATGTAATGATATTATTGAAGAAGAACAAAAATACATAGATAAATTTGTTAGAGAAAATATTTCTAAAATTGAAGAATATATAAAAATAAAAAATGGAACAATCAATAAATCGAATGATGAAAATAATAAAATAGTTTATTCACTCGAACAAAGTATAAATAAGTATATATATTCTTTTGAAAATTCTATTAAATATAGTTTAAAACAAAAATTGAAAAATAATAAAATTAATACACATATTAATGCCAGTGAAAAATATATATTTGATAAATTAAGTAAATTTATTAGGTTAAAATTTGATGAAATATTAGCGGTTAATAGATGAAAAATTATTTATTATAATCACATACATTTTTAAATAAACCGTGTTTCATTATATTTATCATCCTTGATAATTTATGGATATATATATAATTTGTTAAATTGAAAATTACATAATCATTATCAACATATATAATATTTTGTGATATAATTTTTAAAATTAATTAATAAAACTAAATTAAAGATTTAAAATTAACAAGGAAAATTATTTAAAATCCTTAATTTAAAAATTATATATTTAAATTATATACTCTATTTATTGATTTTCGCGTATAATCACTAATTGGACAACCATTTTTTAATAACCATTTTACAACTTCTATATTTTTACAATATTCTGCTTCCGTAAATGCTAATTGATTCAATTTAAAACCATTTTTTAATAACCAATTCATATTTTCTAAATTTCCATTCTCAACTGCTAATGAAAATATATTTTCATGCCATTCACAACCATTCTTTAACAACCATTTCATAATTTCCAAATTTCCTTTTTTTACTGCTTCTTCAAATGCATATTCATCCCATCTTAAGTGAGAATATAACATATTATTATCCCATTTACAACCATTTTCAAACAACCATAACATATTCTTAAAATCTCCTTTTTTTGCTGCATAATGAAATGTACAACTATCCCATGGACATCCATTTTCTTTTAACCATTTCATATTTTCTAAATTCCCATTTAACGCTGCTTCTCTAAACGTATTGGTGTTCCATTCACAACCATTTTCTTTTAGCCACATCATATTTTTCAAATTCCCATTCTTTGCAGCTCCTGAAAATATCATACTATGTTTAAATTCACACCTATTTTCATTCAACCATTTCATAATTTCTAAATTTCCATTTTCCGCCACTATACTAATAGATATAACACATGGAACACATCCATTCATTAACAACCATTTCATATTTTCTAAATTCCCATTTTTAGCCGCATTATAAAATGTTCCAAGCGATGAATTTCCAATTTCACAACCATTCTCCTTTAACCATTTCATATTTTCTAAATTCCCATTCTTAGCCGCTATATTAAATGTTTCATAATTCCATGGACATCCATTTTCTTTTAACCATTTCATATTCACTAAATTTCCATTCAAAGCTGCATTTGCAAATGTACTTTCACTCCAATAACATCCATTTTCTTTTAACCATTTCATAATTTCTAAATTTCCACTATATGCAGCCTCACTAAATATATCATCATACCATTTACATCCATTTTCTTTTAACCATTTCGCATTTTCTAGATCCCCATTTTTAATAGCATCTTTAAATGTATATACTGTTTTTTTTTCATATTTTTGTTTCATTCTAGCTATTTTAAATACTACGTTTACCATATTATTTTCTAATGCTTTATCTAATGCATATCTACTTTCATACAATGCTTTTTTATTTTTTCCTTCTGTTGACATACATTTATCTTCATCTTCTAATACTTTTAATGCTATATTTGATCTTTTATCTAAACATAACATATTTAATAATTCTATTTTACATTGATTTTTTCCGGATAAATATAACTCTTTATATACTTTAATTTCTGAAAAGTTTAGTCTGTCCTTTATTTTTTTATATAATCCTTTTATTAAATAATATGGCAATCCATTACATTCTATAAATTTAATTAAAATTTCTACATTAAACTTTTTTAATATTTTAACTTTAAAATTAATTATTTCTCTTTTTTTAACATGTTCTATATTACTATTACAATGTAAATACATTATATCTAACAAATCATTCTCATTATTCATATCACATATACCATTATTAAATAACAATTTCATTATTTCATAATCTATTTTTTGTGTTAAATCATTATTTGGTCTTGATAATTTACATAATGACAATCGATTTTTTATTGTACTATTTAATAATTTTGCTAAATATAATAAAATATTTTTATTTATATTCATATCTTTATAACTTTTTTTTACTATCTCATATAATTCTTTAATCACTTTATTCTTATATTCTTCATCGTCTATATTGTCTAATTTTCTTTTTACAAATTTTAAATTATTCATATATATATTATTTATTTGCTCAATTAATAATTTATGTATTTTCTCGTTATCTTCTAATAAATCATTTAATTCATCAAAAGATGAACATCCTAATAAATCATACAATTTATCAACAGAAATACATAATGATGTAATATTTTTTGTTTCACCAATTTCAATTTTAATATTATATTTATTGTTATTTATTGTAATTGGAATATTCATAATATTATTATGAGGTTATTATAATACTATACATTTTTTATATCTTATATAGTAAAGATGTCATTTTTTCTACATGTAAATTTGTCTTTGATAACAGATAAGAGTAATCGCAAGTTAATGATTAGATAATTGTCTTATAATAAAAAAATGATTATTTTTTTATTAATATTTATAAAAATAACCATATCATTAATATGAATACATTGTTGAACATATTTAAAATTTTAACAACACGATTCAAAGAATTATTAACTGACAAAGAATTTATGACAATTATGAAAGTTAATAAAAATTTTCGAATTTTGATGATAAAAGATGAATATGTATGGTATATGTTAAAATATAAAGGTGTTGAACTTAATAAAATATGTGATTTTTATGATATATTTAAAATTTTCATCAAAAAAAATAATAAATTAATTCCAAATAAAAAAAAACAATCATGCAATGAATATACATCATATATTAATGATTTTATTAATACTAAACCGTCACCTTATGATGAGGTTATAACTTCATGTAATTTATTGTATATACATTATGATATGTGTAATAAGTTGAATAAATATTATGAAGATACTTTTGTGTTGCATAGTGTTATTGAAACAATTGTACATAATAATAAAATAGAATTGTTAAAATGGTATGTTTTAAATGATTATTGTAATAATATTGACTTATATTACTTGACTTCAAAAAATAAAAAGTATGATATTTTGAGATGGATAATTGAAAATACAAAATTGACCGGAAAAATATGTTTTGATAATATATTAATGGATGATGATTTAGATATTTTTAAATATATTATCAATAAAAAATTAAATTTTGGTATTGATGCTTATAATAATATACAAAGATTTGATAGCTTTAAGATTTTATCATGGACTATTCAAAATAATATTTATATAGAACATATACCATATGAACATATAGTTTGTCGCGATAATATTAATATTTTAGAATTATGTATTGCACATAATATCAAAATTCATGATGATATTTATAAATATGCATGTATTTATGATAATTGTAAAATATTTAAATGGGCAGTTGAAAAACAAATTTTGTTTGGAAAAACATCATTTAAAAATATTATAGATGCTAATAATTTAGACATTTTAAAATTAGCAATCCAACAAAATTTTAATATTGATATTGATATTGATATCATTAATTATGCATCTTTATATATGAATGTTGACATTTTAAAGTGGATAATTGAAAATACAAATTTTAAAGGTAAAATTTGTTTTGATAAAATATTACAATATGACGATTTAGATCTTTTTGAATATTTTATTAATAAAAATTTTAATTTTAGTATAAATGATTACAATAATATACCAAAATTTAAAAGTATTAATATCCTAATATGGACAATTGAAAATAATATTTATACAAAAAATATACCCTATGAATTTATTGTCTGTTGTGGTAGAATTGATATTTTAGAATTATGTGTCGCTAATAATATCAAAATTCATAATGATATTTGTAAATATGCATGTATTTATGATAATTATAAAATATTTAAATGGGCAGTTGAAGAACAAAACTTAATCAATACAATATCATTTGAAAAAATTATATTAAACAAAAATTTAAATATGTTGAAATTAGCAATACGCAAAAATTTTGTTGTTGACATTGATATTGTTTATCACACTTCTTTACACAATAATATCGGTATGTTTAAATGGATAATTGAAAACACCAAAATTATTGGTAAAGTTGAATTTATAAACATCATTAAACATGGCAATTTAAATCTTTTTATATCATGTATAAAAAAAGATCCGATAATTAATGTTGATATTTGTTATTACGCCTCTAATTATGAGAAATTTGACATTTTAAAATGGATACTCACTAATACAGATATAACTGGAAATATAACATATTATAATGTTATCAGACATAATGATTTAGAACTTTTTAAATTATGTATTACTAAAAGTTTGAATATTGATATTGATATTGATGTATGTTTATGTGCTTCTAAATATAAATGTTTTGATATTTTAGAATGGATAATTAAAGAAACAGATATTACTGGATGCATAGAATTTGAAAATGTTATTCAATATGGCAATTTAGAACTTTTTAAATTATGTATTAATAAAAAATTATGTATTAATAAAAAATTTCATATTGACATTGATATATGTAAATGTGCATCTGAACATAAACGTTTCGATATTTTAGAATGGACAATTACAAATACTAAAATTAGAGGTTCTATATCATTCAAAAATATTATACAATATGCCACTTTTGATATTTTTAAATTATGTGTCGATAATGGTTTTGAATTTGATTATGATTACATTTTTAAAAATGCAACTTTTCATAAACGCAAAGATATTTTAAAATTCTTAACTGAAAACCAATTTTCAAATGAACAATTACCACCAACACAAAAATTGGATATAACACATAAAATTAAATCCAAAACAAATTTAAATTTTGATATGGATAAAAAAAATCAAATAGTTGTTGTGTTATATCTTAAATATTAAATGTTAAATAATTTTTTTATAAAATATAATATAAAGATATGTTATTAAATTAATGTATTATATAAATATGGATTTTACATTTAATCAAAAACATCTTGATTTATTTAAAACATTGGAAGAAAAATTATTATCTTTGAATTCTTATGATGAAAAAAAAGAATTAATTAATGACTTTATATCAAAATATAACTATTTTTGTGATTATTGTGATGGTGATTTAATAAACATAAAATGCAAGTTAAATTTTAAAACAATTTTTAATTACGGTGTATTATGTAATAATTTAGAAATATTAGATTTATTATTTGATTGTAAATGTTATCCAGATCATTATTCCGCATATTATGCAATTTACAATAACAATTTAAATATGTTAGAATGGTTATTTAACAAACAATTATACACAAAACATATTATTGAACCATATTCATTAAACATTGCATTGCAAGTAAATAATCCTACTATTATAAATTGGCTATTAGAACATGATTATAATTTTGATAATGACTCCTTTAAATATGCTGCTTTGGGTGGAAATTTAGATTATATGAAAATGTTAAAAAAAAATAATTATGAATTGAATGAAAAAATATTTGAATGTGCAGCTAAGAATGGAAATTTCGAAAATATGAAATGGTTGAAAGAAAATGGTTGTCAATGGAATGTAAACACATTTTCTAATGCTGCATTAAATGGTAATTTAGATGTTATGAAATGGTTAAAAGAAAATAATTGTCCATGGAATGCAAACACATTTTCTAATGCTGCATTAAATGGTAATTTAAATGTTATGAAATGGTTAAAAGAAAATAATTGTCCATGGAATAAATGTACATTTATAGATGCAATAAAAAATGGAAATATTGATAATATGGAATGGTTGAAAAATAATAATTTTTTACTAAATAAAAACAATATATTAAATACAACAGTGTTAAATGGAAATTTAAATCTCATTAAATGGCTGTTTAATAATGGGTTCATATTCGATTCAAATACTGCAAACAGTATTATTAGTTGTGAAAATTTAGAAAATATGGAATGGCTATTAAATAATGGTTGTGAATTTATGAAAAATAAATATCATATGCCCAAAAAAATAGACACAGTTAAATGGTTATTAAAATATTGTCAACCTAATATGATATTGTGTAGTAAAATTATAGAAAATGCCTTATATAGCGGAAATTTAACTGATTTAGAATGGCTAAAAGAAAATAATTGTTTAAAATATAGTTACAATATTTTTGAGAGACGTGAACATTTGATAGATGGTAAAGTGTATAATTGGTTAGAATATAATTATATGTGTTCTAAAAAGTGATATTATATTAATATAAATCTCGCAATTATACACATATTTTTAAAATTTTAAATACAATAAATATTTAGTTAGTAAAACAATATACTTTATTTTAATTATTTAAATACACAATAAACAATAAAAATATCAATTCATATAAATAGTTGTGAATAAATAATTAAATTATTATTGTCCATTGTGTGTTTAAATATATATAAGATAATATTTTATAATTATTAATTTATAATTTTTAAATGAGTTTTAATTTATGGAATTTTCAGGGTATTTTAAATTTTTATGTTTATGATTGCTTTATGGGATATAATAAACCTTATTTTTTGACAAATTTTTCTAAAATTAATAAGCAATTTAATTTTTATTGTTCATTAAATTCTGAAATTTCTTTTTCATTAGTGAATAGAAAAATATATGTTCGTTATGATGGGTTATTAATAACAATTAATAATATTATAAATAAATTTAACAATGCTAAAATATGTTGTGTTATTCATCAGAGTTATTTTCAGAAATGCATAAATGATAAGTTCATAAACGAAAATCTTATTATTTATATGACATCATTAAAATTATATGAACTATTACTTATGGTATATCCTGAATGTACGTATAATATAAGGTCAGTAGTTATACAAAAAATATTAGATTTAAAAAAAAATCATCCAAACATTATTCCATTATATCTAACTATTTATGGGAGAGTATATGAACCTGATGTTTATGAAGAATTACGTGTCAAGAGACTGATATGATATGCTTTTATTGTGATAATGTTGTATAAAGTTTGTTGAAAAAAATGATTTTTTGATTGCATGTATAATTAAGTTAGTATGTTTCATTAGTTATAATTATTATTTATATAATGGATCGATATGATGAGAATAGATTTATTGTAAAATTAAAAGATAAGTCAACAGTCTTTAAATTTAGTGGAAATTTTGATAATAATGATGATATGTATAATATAATTGAAAATATTTATTGTTTGAATGGAAAACATGAATATGTGCATGATTTTATGTTGTGTTTTATGAATTTTGGACATAATAATATATGTTTAAAATCAATGTTTAAACTTGTAGGTTATACAAATTATGAAATAATGACATATAAATATTTTTTGTGTAAGAAAAAATATGTGTATTCGATTGATGAATATGAACGAGGTTGTGTGTCTTTCACTAATAATGGTAGAGATTGTGATATTATCTTTGATAATGATGAACTTATTTTGTTGACACCAAAATTAATAGAATTGAAAGAGTTAGGAACACAATATGTGTGTGATTTTATGTCTTATGATAAAACTAAACAAAAAATAACAATAACAAAAGATAATAACGGAATATTAACAACAAATAAACATTTGCATAACTTATTAGAAAAAAAATATGATTATAAATATATTGATATTGAAAATATAGGTATAATTGTTTTTATAAATCAACCATCATCAAAAATGAATGAAAAAATTGATGAAATTATAGAAGAAATGGATGAAATAAGAGATAATTTAGTTAATATTGAAAATATGACATTAAAAGATTTGTTAAATAAAACGCATGAAAGTTATAAAAATAAAATTGAGGAATTAGAATTGATGAAAAAAGAAAGTGTTGATAAGCTGAATGAATTATTAGTATTATTAGAAAAACAAAAGGAACAAAAAGAATATAAATTAAAAATTGAAAATAAATTGGAAGAAATCAATAAAAAAATGTTAGATATTTCAATTGAAGAAATATCTAATTATATAGTGTATGTAAATAAATTAGAAAATGAATTAGAAAAATGTATCAATATGATTGATGATGATATTGATAATAAAATAAATAATCATAAAAAAAACATTATTAATATTGATAATGATATTAATAATATTTGTATTGACATTGATAAAATTAAAAGTATAATGTAAATAATATTATAGAAAAAATGATATTTTAACATTATATGATTATATTACTTTAATTTTTATAATCATATAATTAACAATAATAATTTATAATTTTTATAATGAATGATTGTAATTTAGATACATTAAATTTAATTGTTGAATATATTAATATTTTTAATGTTTCAAATGAAAAATTATTAATTGACATATTAAATGCACCAATAACAAGTGATATTATAAATAACATTAATAAATTAAAAAAAATGTATTTGCCATTGAATAGTATATTTAAAACAATAATTGAACATCAATGTGATTATAGTTATATAAAATTAATAATTTCATTGTTTGAATTAAATAATACGACAAATGATAAAATGAAAATGTTAATTGATAATTGTAATCATATTGTAATGACTTCAAATTTTAAATTTAATAATAAACTTACTGATTATATAAATTATACAAATAAATATAATGATAATAAATTTATTTCATCAGATAAACAAAATTATTTAATCCAAGACATTGTTAGACATACTAAAAATATTATGAATGAAGTTTGGATTAGAGAAAATGAAATAAATGATATCAATAAAAAACAATATTTTTTTGATGATTATTTAACAAATAAGGAAGACTGTAAGAATGGTATTTATACGATTGATAAAGATATAAAATATGTCGTTGTTAATTATAAAGATATGATTAATAAAAATGATGACGTTATTGAGTTTTTTAATATTATTGATGATGATGTAGTGTGTGTTTGGGATATTAATGAAAATATTGTTAATGTAAAAAAATTACCAAATAATGATTTAATATTGACTGGTTATTATACATTATTAAATATAGATAATTATGATGAATATAAAAATATAAAAAATATTACATTGTCTAATTATTTAACAGAATGTGATATGCTTTTTAAAGATTGTATAAATTTAGAAAATGTAATTTTATCTTGTAATTTAAATAATGTTAATATTGATTTTTTAAATAATTGTTGTAATTTAAAAAGAATATTTATACCTAAAAATTTAGAATATGGATTTAATTATATGAACAATTGTAAATCAATGAAAATATTAAATTTTAATGATAATTCTGAAAATAATTATGATGATGATTATGTATATAATGATGACTTTATGATAAATTGTACAAACCTTGAAGAATTATATTTACATAATTATGTTGATTATATTGATTTTAATTTTTTGGCCAATTGCATTAATCTTAATAAAATTAAATTACCTTCAATAAAAAAATGTATTAATGAGTTTTTTATGTTAAATTGTAGAAATATTACAAACGTTGAAATAAGCGGTGATATTTATAATATTAAAGATAATTTTATGAAAGGATGTATAAATTTAAAAAATTTAAAATTAAGTGATAGTATTACATATATAGGAGATTGTTTTTTAGAAAAATGTACAAGTATAGAAACATTTACTTTTCCTAAACAATTAACTCATTTAGGTCAATTTTTTATGTATGATTGCATTTCATTAACTAAATTAAATTGTAATGATAATATTTGTGAAATTGGGGATTATTTTTTAGAAAATTGCGAAAGTCTATTTTTCTTAGACCTACGAAACTGTGTAAAATTAAAAAGTATTGGAAAAAAATTTATGAATAATTGTAGAAATGTTATCAATGTTGAATTAAATGATAATTTAACTATTATAAATGATGATTTTTTAAATAATTGTATTAATTTGAAATATTTAACATTGTCTAATGAAATAAAAATGATATGTAATAATTTTGTAGTAAATTGTAATTTATATAAAATTAAAATGTCTGATAATTTAGTGTCAATTGGAAATAATTTTATGGTGGATAATAAAAACTTTGAAGAAATAATAATTAATGATGGATTAGTAAAAATTGGAAATAATTTTTTAAATAATAGTGGTATATACGACATAAAAATTCCAAATACAGTTAAAGAAATAGGTACTAATTTTTTATGTAATTGTAATGAATTGAGCAATATAAAGATTTCAAATAATATTACAAAAATACAAAAAAATTTTTTATTTGGTTGTAAAAAAATAGATAGTATAATTTTATGTGATAATATAAGTGAAATTGATGATAATTTTATGTCAGGATGCAGTAGTATAACTACGTTTTTAATGCCTAAAACATTAAAAAAAATAGGTAATAATTTTATGTATGAGTGTGTCTGTTTAAAATATATAGATTTGAATAATTCATTAAAATATATTGGAGATAATTTTTTAAATAAAAATCAAATTACTGATATTATTATTACTGCATCTTATATAGGTAATAATTTTATGAATTATTGTAATAAACTTAATAACATAATATTTACCAAAAAAATTAAATGCGGCGATAATTTTTTATTTGGTTGTGCAAATATAAAGTCAATAATTGTCGATGGTGTTATTAAAAATATTAAAATAAATAAAGATAAAGATAAAGATAAAGATAAAGATAAAGATAAAGATAAAGATAAAGATAAAGATAAAGATAAAGAAGAAAAAATAATGAGATCAATTTTATTGAAAAAAATATATAATGAAATGTAAATAATATTATAGAAAAAAATGATATTTAAACATCATATAACTATATTATTTTATTAATAATCATATAATCTATAATAATAATTTTCTATAATGAGCAATAATATTTGTAATTTTAAAGTTGAAAAAGAAGATAAAACATGTAATAAAAAGTGTATTGATAATAATAAATTTTGTTATTTACATAATTATTTAAATGAAATTGAATATAATGGAGAAAAATTAATCAGTTGTCTATTTAAATCTAAACATTGCTATAAAGCTGATATAATTAATGAAGGACAAATATGTAGATGGTGTGTTTTAAAAAGATGTATTGCTATAGAAAATGATGGAACACAATGTTCTAATTATAAAAAAGATAATTCAAATTTATGTGGAAAACATAAAAATAAAAAGGTAACAGTGATAACTGAAATAACAGTTGATACAGTAAAATGTGTTGGATGTCATAATCTTTTTGAGGATGATAATAATTATAAAACTTGTATAAAATGTAGAAATAGAGGAAAAGCTAATAGAGAAAAAGATAAATTAAACAAGATAAATGAACCAAAAATAGAATTACCAAAATGTAAAGCAATAATTAAAAAAAGTAGATGTTGTAGTGATGCGACTAATAATGATTTATGTGAAAAACATCAAGAATATGAAGAAGGTAATCATTGTTTGTCAAAATATGTTACCGAATGTAAATATAAAATGAAAACATTACCTCCTGATATTACAACATCGAGTTGTCCAGAATGTTTAGAGCGAGATAATAAAGCAGAAAAAAGTAGAAAAAATAAATTATTGGAACAAAATAAAATATTACGAGAAAATGGTATAAATGAAAGAATATGTTTAGAATGTAAAAAACAATTTAAAAATTTTTTAACAAAATTAAATGTCAATTCATTTTATTGTTTAGAATGTTATAATATTCGTTCAATAAATAATAAAAATAGAATTAGAGAAAGGCCAGATTATAGTTTATATGAAAGAAGGGAGGATGTTAAAGCAAAAAGAAAATTATGGAAAATGAATCATAAAGAAAAAATATTAAACTATTCAAGAAAATATAGAAGATTACAATATCAAAATAACAAAGTAAATTATTTAAAAAGAAATAATGAAAATATGAAAATTTGGAGAACGAATAATTATATTCATTATATCAACTATTTAAGAAAATATAATAGAAGAGACTATGTTATGTTTGAAAAGTATAAATATAGGGCTGTTAATGTAATAAAAATATCATTTGAACTTACATTTAAACAATTTAAAGAAATAATAAATAAAGAATGTAATTATTGCGGTCATTATGATGTAGATAGATTAAATTCAGTTGATAGAATAGATAATAATGATGGATATTTTATTGAAAATTGTACAGCTGCTTGTACAATGTGCAATATGATGAAAAAAGATTTACCAGATGATATATTTATGAAAAGAATATTTCATATTGCTAAATTTAACAATTTAATAAATGATGTAAATAGTAAATTTTTTGATGATGCATTTTATAATTATTCAAGAAATAATATAAATTATGACAATTATAAAACAACATCAATAAATATAAGAAAACGTGTATTTGAATTAACAGATGCACAATATAATGATCTAATTAAAAAAGATTGTTATTTATGTGGAAAAAAATCAATTTGACGCATTGTAATGGAATTGACAGGGTTGACAATAATATTGGATATCTATTATATAATTGTAAACCTTGTTGTGCAAATTGTAATTATTTAAAAAAAGAATATGATTATACTGAGTTTTTAAATAAATGCAAACAAATATATGAATATAATAATAGTTGTGTTTCCGAATTATCAACATATAAAAATGAAGCTGTATATTGTAATGATGAAAATGATGAAAATGATGAAAATAATAAAAATGATGAAAATGATGAAAATATATATATAAGTACTCGTGATAAGATGGTTAATATGAAACAAAAAATTATGTTATTGCTAGACAAATATAACCAACTGCATATATAAAAAAATGATTTTTTATTTATTTAGAAATATAAATAATATATGATTATAATATAATAATTTTACATTATAATTATAATAATGACATATTCTTCAAAGATTATAAATGATATATTTGAAGCATATGAAAAAATAAATGATAGAATTGATGAAATTGAAAATAATAATGAACATCCAATAAATAAAAATGATGATGAAATGGAAAAATATATTTTAGACATGGACAATGAATTAAGTATGTTATATAAAGAATTAACAATATTAGATAGTATAACTGAACATATAATAGATAAGTTAGAATATGTATTGCAAGAAAATAAAGAATTAAATGATAAAATTGATAAAACTAATACTAAAACAAATATTAAAGATATAATTAATATTAATACTAATATTAGTAATGAAGACATAAATATTACTAAAACAAATACAAATAATGATAATAAAAAAGATGTGTGTATTGGTAAAATGGGAAATGGTCAAAGATGTGTAAGAAAAATAATTAGTTCTTTTTTTTGTAATGATCATATTTTTTTGGATGGTTATGTCAAAGATACTACAGAAATTACAAAATTAAGATGTGGGTGTTATTCAATATATATAAATAATAAATGTATAAAATGTGAAAAAGAGAATGATATTGTTAAATGTAAGGCATCTACAATTAAAAATAATAAAAATTATGTATGTAATAATATTGTTAATAATGGTACAAATTATTGTAATAAACATAAAAGTTTGAACGAACAATTACAAGAAGGATATGAACGTAATTATTGTTCTAAATGTAAGTGTAATAAACAAATAAAAATTGGCAATAAATATTGTGATAAGTGTTTAACTCATATGTAATATTAAATTAATATTTTTTAAAACTTAATTTAATATTTTTTATATCATTATGATTAAAATATGTGTTTGATTTTTATACTTTTTATGCTCAAATATAATACATTTATACTTATTTTTATATTCTTCGGATATTTCGGACCATCAATTTGAATACGCCAAGCCCGCCATTCCGCTCATAACACGGAGTACGTTATAATTTGTTGCATAAACATACACAGATGACCCTGAAAGAGCGGCATTAAAATCGACACTAAGAGTTGCGTTATCAATTCTGCTCATATTGCAAGTGCCACTTGGTTGATGTTCTTCTGGTTTAAGAGCAAAAGAATAAACATTAACACCATCTGTCGGTGTATTTGTGTGGTGTTGATATGGTTGCACGTGATTGAAGTATGCACCTTCACGTTTAGTGAATCTATCATGTGAATTGAGTTGGAGAAGAGCTTGTTGGCATGGATTAACAGATCCATCAAGATAAACTCCATATCGGTGGTGTTGATATACAACAATGTCATAATTTGGATGACCACTTGATGCAGTTGTTAAATTTGCATTAACAAGTCCCGCAAATAATTCATCAACTACTGTTGATAATTCCGCAACTGTCAATAATCGTCCTACCACTGTAATATTGTCTGATGTTGGTGTTGTGCTTAGTGCCATTGGTGCAATTGCTGTAAACACTGCCAATAATGACGCACTTAAACCAACCACTGGAAGTAGTGGACCATTTGATGGACCACCTAGATCAAGTAATCCTCCTACTGCATATCGTGCTGTTCGTAGTGCAAATCGCTTCGTTGCTTCTACCAATGCAAAATCACTGTTTGTTGGATTGTATGCCAAAAATCGACTTCCATTTGAATATTTTGCCATCTTTGCTACCCACACTAATTCTTTGCATGGATGATTGAAGTTAAGTCGGAACTTGTTGTTCACTCCTTGAATCGCTTCTGCTCCTGTAAATTGAAGTTCTTCAATTAAATATTCATGTGATGCTTGTGCAAATCGCTTCCTTTCTTCATTATCAAGATATACATAATCCACAAATAATGCGGTTGATTCCATTCGGAAATCTTGAGCCACAATTGAATAGCCAGCATTTCGATTTACCATATTGTTCACTGTATTGAATGTCACTGATACCTTAATGTCATGATATTGAAGTGCAATTATTGGTAGCGCTAATCCATCATTTCGACAGCATGCAAATTGTAATGGTACCCATAATGTCACTGGTTCATGTGATTGCGCTAATGTTGTCAATTCAGCAGTGTTTCCAATCATTCTGTCATAACCTTCATCATGTGCAAAATTTCTTGCAAGTTCATACCATACATTGAGCCAGTCTCCATAATGTTTATCAATTTGTGTTCCACCAATATCCAATTGAATCTCCGTCATTAAAGCATGTCCTGGTCGTGCAACCCAAGCCCATCGTAAATCATCATTTCCAGTGTCTGGACCAACTAAAGTTGTTCGTAAATACATCTTAGTAATTAAATCCCCAGATCGTTGAATATTGCACACTGCCTTATTACCAAATGATGTTTGGCCCGAGAATGTTTGTTCAACATTCTCACATGCAAAATTAGTATGTCGTCGATACACTGATTTAAAGAATGTAATTTGTGGATTTCCAGTAAGATAAAAGTCTTGTGCTCCATAAGCGACCAATTGCATTAATCCGCCTCCCATATTATATTATATAATTATTATAATAGAAAATAATTTAATAAAATAATTAAATTATTTAATTATTAATTCAATTTATTTTAATTCTATATTATTAATTTATATTATTAATTTTATATTTTTTTATCATCCTTTATCATTCTTCTTTATATTTCATTATTAATGTTAATTATAGTCTTTTTATATCTCAAAATATAA
>Ga0255214_1000189_pt1 | contig 16484 bp, 22 predicted proteins | sample Miss_Law_RepB_8d_FD_189951 | JGI IMG/M metagenome (GOLD analysis project Ga0255214, IMG submission 189951) | Freshwater microbial communities from Mississippi River, Louisiana, United States - Miss_Law_RepB_8d | ecosystem: Environmental > Aquatic > Freshwater > River | place: USA: Louisiana... | reverse complement strand
GATTTTAAATTTATTTTTTAATAATAAAATAATTGTTTAATTTAAGAATGGAACAAATCGTACCTTATCAAGCAAGATTAGTAGTGCCTATTAAAGTGAACGATGATAGATTTATTCAAATTCAAGAATTAATTGATGCAAAAAGAGAGATGTTAATTAATAAACAAAAAAAATTGCGTTTTATTTCAAAGCAAAATAGATTTTTAGATGCAGTTAAAAATGATTATGAAAAATTTTATGGATATATTGCTCAACAAAAAAAAGATCAAATTAGGTCCCTTCAAATTTTAGATGAATATATCAAAGATTTAACATTATCTGGACAATTAACAAAACATAATATCGAAGATGCAAAAGAAGAACAAAGTAAAATTTTAAAAGAAGTTAATTCAATTAAGGAAAGTTTAGACTCAATTATAAATGAAACTAAAGAACTTTCTCATAAAAAACAATTTAACACTATAAAATAAATTAAATTTTATATGTATTTATATATATGGCAGAAACACAAAAATTTTTGGATGAATTCCAAGAAAAAATGGATAGATTAGCTGGTATAAGACGCGATCTTCAAGCCAGTATTCAATTTAAAACCCAATTTACTAATGATATTAAAACAAACCTTGGAGAGATTAATAATAAAGTTAAACAGCTTTTTGGCCAAATTAATGATTTAAAAAATAGAGCTGATAACTTAGAAAGACAAGTTGGCGAAAATACAAGTTCTATTGGTGATAGAGAAAGACAAATTGGAGAAATAAATCAACGAGTTGCAGCTACTTCAGCTGAAAAAGATAAAGTAACTCAAGAATTTAATGAACATAAAAATAGAACACAAACACAAATAAATGAACAGCAAACTAAAATTGATCAGATGGAAGCTCAGCTTAGAGATTTAACCCAACAAAAAGCAAGTGCTGATAGTCAATTAGGAGCCTTACAAGCTGAAATACAAGCGAGAGGTGATCAAAAAGATAGTCAACATGCAGAAGAAATCGCAAAAATTGCGCAAAAAAATCAAGAACAATTACAACAACAAGAAGAACAGCTAATACAAAAAATTAATGAGTGTGAAGCAAAGATTACTGATTTACAAAATCAACTTCAAGCAAAAATTAATGAACATCAACAAATACAGCAACATCTTGATGAACAACAAAAACAATCTCAAGAACAAGTTCCTAAATTGCAAAGCCAAATAGATGCTCTTACTCAACAAAACGAACAATTAATTCAAAGATTAATAGCTGCTACTCAAGCTATTAATGAAGCAAATGTTGAACTTGAAACTATTGTTAATAGTGTTCCTAATGCTCAGACTAAACAAGAAGTAGATGCTTTATTAAATGAAATCACACAACAATTAGAACAATCAATTTTAAATATTTCACGCGCTGCTCAAGGTCAACCACCAAAACCTTCTCCATTAGTTGCGTCTCCTCTTGGTAAACAATATGATATTGATGCTAACTTTAACAATTTAATGGCCTTACATGCTAATAATAATCAAACGGGTCAATATACAGCCTTTATGAGAAAAGTGACTGATGGAAAAATAAAAAACTATATTGATGAAAGTATTAACAGAGCTCAAAGAGGAAATCCAGCTGCGATTCAACAAATTAAACAAATTTTAGAAGTAAATAAGTTAATTGTTCCAGCACAACGCGGTGGAAAACGTTATAAGCGTAAAACAATGAAAAAAAATAGAAAACAAAAAGGTGGATTTACATATAGAACCGCTAGTAAAAGAAAAAGTATTACATCTAAATCATCTAAGAAAAGCTCGAGAAATACTTCTAGAAGAAGTTCTAGATAAACTTGATAACATACCCCTTAAACTTAATATAATTTATACTATAATTTGGCCAACTTCCATAAATTTCTCTATATCTTAACGCCTTATATAATAGTAATTTTTCTATTTCTACAAATTTTTCCAATTGTATTATCTTATTTTTTATAATATAATATTAAATCAAATTTTTTTAAATATTATATATATAATGAAGTTTAATTCAACAATTTCAAAATTTTTAACAAATGAATGGGTTTTAAATGTTATAGCTTTTTTAGCACTATTTAATGTAATAGGTTACCTTATAATTGGTAATTTAAATGCAGTAATGTCTTTTATTGTATTTGCTGTTTTAGTAAGATACTTTAGTAAAAATATGACAATTGTCTTGGGTGTGCCATTAATATTAGTAAATTTACTAGCAGTTAAAGAAAATGTGTTAGAAGGAATGGAAACCGGAAGTGGTGCTACAACTAATACCACAAATGACCGCATTAATCTAGTTACAAAACCCAGCATTCAAAATGATCAAGAAAAAAATAATAAAATAGTCAATAATAAAGAAACTACTACTTCAGTAATCAATAACTCATCTGCTTCTAAAGTTTCAACTAGTCCGGACAATCCTGCGCAAGACACTGGTGATAAACAAGGCTTTGAATCAGGACGCCGTAAAAATAGAGGATATGACATAGACTATGCCACAACTATTGAGGATGCTTATGATGAATTAAATAATATTTTAGGTAGTGATGGTATTCAACGTTTAACCTCTGATACTCAAAATCTAATGAAACAACAAATGCAGTTAGCTGAAGCTATGAAAGGTATGACACCAGTTATTAAATCTATTGAGCCAATGGTTAAAAATTTACAAGGAATGATGGGTCAAATTGGTGATGGAAAAGAAGGATTGGGAAGTATTATGAATTTAGCAAAAAATTTTTCTGGTCAAGCTGTTCCAGCAAAATAAAATGATATAGTATTTTAATATTATAGTTATATAATATGAAAAAATGTCCACCAGGAGTTATATGTATTGAAAATTATTCAATGTTTTTTATTGTCGTTTGCGTTTTAATTTTAATTTACATAACTTATACAACTATCTTTAAACAAAGTATAGTTGTTAATAATTCACCATCAGAAAAAATAGTTATTAAGGATACAACTAGAGAGAATACTGGATTAAATAGTTTATCTGGTGGATGGATTCCAAGTTGGCCTTACACCAATTTACCAAGTGATCCTTTATTAAACCCTTATGCTCCTCCTATACGTGATGAGAGATATTTTATTACAGGATTCCCTCCCTACGGGAGAGCTGTTCCACCTGGTGCGGTCCCTATTAATATTTCTACTAATATTGGTGCAGTTGATACACAATATAGACAATTAGGTATTATGACTGCTACTAACGCAAAAGGCAAAATTATACCACTTATGGGGCGTCCGCTTTTTACTAATAGAGATAAATGGCAATATTATACAATGAGTCATGAAGGGAATAATAATATGAAATTACCTGTCTCTCGAAATGGTAAAAGTTGCACTAATGAATATGGCTGCGATAAGTTATATAATGGTGATACAGTTTATATTGAAGGTATTAATGAACCATATAAAATTACTATGTATGACAATGATACAATTAAATATTTACCTTTTATTTGAACATTACAGATGAATACCCAAAAAAATAGCTATTATATATAAAATAATTAAATCGACAATAAACAATGATATTAGTTTATAAATTTTTTTTTGATAAAAATAGTAATCTGAATGATGTGGGTTTGCTAAACTCCATTTTTTTTCTAAATAAACTAATATTTCGTAAATTGAAAAACCTATTAAAAATAATAATGCAGTTCTTAAAGCGTGTGAAAACATATATTTATGATTTATCTTTATCATATATTAAATATATATATTAAATATATATTTAATAATGACATTTATAAATGTGTCTTTTTATTTGTTAATCTTAAACGTCTAGTTTTTTTAATTTTTGACCCTCCAGATGATGCTATTATTTTGGCTGCTTTATTTACTGATTCAAATCCTTCCTGTGGTTTCTCTCCAAATTGAGCAGAAGAAACATTTTTAGAAACTTTGTCAGTAACTACATCGGTGATATAATCAACAACGTTTGATAATGATTTTAATAATTCTTCTTTATTAGGCATTTCTCTAGGTATAATAGTTTCAGGCACAGGTTGTTCAGTAGTTTTAGCATCTCCTTTATCAGTTACCTTAACAACATCACTAGCAGATATTTGTTCAGTTGGTTGAATTGGAACATCTAGAACACCTTCCGTAGAATTATCGGTAGTTTCAGTATCTCCTTTATCAGTTACCTTAACAACATCACTAGCAGATATTTGTTCAGTTGGTTGAATTGGAACATCTAGAACACCTTCCGTAGAATTATCGGTAGTTTCAGTATCTCCTTTATCAGTTACCTCAACAACATCACTAGCAGATATTTGTTCAGTTGGTTGAATTGGAACATCTAGAACACCTTCCGTAGAATTATCGGTAGTTTCTGTAGGTTCTTTATCAGTTACCTCAACAACATCACTAGCAGATATTTGTTCAGTTGGTTGAATTGGAACATCTAGAACACCTTCTGTAGAATTATCGGTAGTTTCAGTCATTTGACTTTCATCACTAATTACAGGTTGGTCAGTAGTTTCAGTCATTTGACTTTCATCACTAATTACAGGTTGGTCAGTAGTTTCAGTCATTTGACTTTCATCACTAATTACAGGTTGGTCAGTAGTTTCAGTCATTTGACTTTCATCGCTAATTACCGGTTGATTAGTAGTTTCTGTTTTAATATTCTCTTTAGTATCATCTTTAGGAGTATCATCGCCATCACCACCTTTGTATTTTCTATGGTGTAATCGTTTTAATGATTTTCTAGCTAAATTAATTTTTCTTTTATTTCTAAATGTTCTCTTTTTATAAGATGTCTTGAGCTTTTTATGTTTTTTTAAACTCTGTCTTTTTTTGTTGTATAATTTTGATATTTTACCTTTAGTTAATTTCATTCTATATAAATAAATTAATATTTTTATTTATATACTTATATTAATGAATACTCAAAATATAAATATATCAGCTACAAATATTAAAGGAAATTGTGATATGAAATGTTCATATGCTTTTAAATATTCAGAAAGTAATTCAACTGCTAAAAATAATGGCGTTTTAATAAATTTAACATATGATTCTACAAGCACTCCTCCAGTAGTTTACAATAGTGGAAAATATGTTGTTGAAAATGTCACAATAGTATCACCTTCAATTCATACATTTAATGGCAGTTCAATGCCTGGAGAGATAATAATAACGCATAATCCACAAAGTGGAGGTAATTCATTAAAAGTATGTATACCATTTACAACATCAAGTGAGTCATCAACTGCATCTCAGATAATAACAGATATAATTAATAAAGTAGCATCAAATGCTCCAAGCCAAGAAGACTCCACAAACTTAAATATGAGTTTTAGTTTACAAAAAATTGTTCCAAAAAAGCCATTTTTTGTTTATTCTGGAGAAAATACAGATTGGATAGTTTATGGTCATCTAGATGCTATTCCATTAAGTTCAACAACCATTTCAACATTACAAAAAATAATAAAAGCATTTCAATTTCCAACACCAGGCGAAGATTTATTTTATAATTCTAAAGGACCAATAACAGGCGTTCAATTAGGTGATGGTATTTATATTTCATGTCAACCTACAGGGTCAACAGAAGAAGAAACTGCTGTAGAATATGTTAAACCTTCAACATCATTTGATTTTTCAAATATATTTGAAAGCCCTGTATTTAACATAATTATTGTAACAATCATTGTATGTTTATTATTTTTTATAATATTTTATGGTCTAAGTGTATTTTATAAATATTTGACATCTGATGCTCAAAAGTTTCCAGGTTTTTCAAAAAATATTTAAATAATAACTTTAATAAATTTATTATTTAATTGCTTAAATAGAACTATTTAATGGCAATGCATCATGTAAATTATTAAGTAATGGTTTATAAGAAGGACGGCTTAATGATGAACCAGAACGAACAATTGGAGACATTTTAGCGACAACTTCTTGTTCTAACGTGTATGGAAACTGATTAAAAGCTGAAAATTGAGTCATCTTCTTCTTTTCAGATGGAGCATAAGCAGAAAGAGCTCCTAAACCAGTAGCATTATTAGAACGACGCATTAAATCAAAAGCAACTAAAACAGCTAATACTGCTAAAATAGGATTAGTATACATGAAAAGATAAATAATAATTAAAATAATTACAACTTTTCCAACAAAATTATCAATCATAGTAGCAATTATTTCTGGTATTTTTAATCCAAATATAAAATAAATAATCATTAAGATAAATAAAATAAATTCACTCATATTCTCTTTTTTTAAAAGTTCTGTAAAACTATCCATATATCATATTTATAGATTTTATTTTTTTACCTTTAATAAAGCTGAAAAAATATTACGAAGTCAAATTTATATTGTGTTTTCTAAAGTTGATAATCTTAGGCTCTACATTTAAGAAAGGCAGAAAAACTACATAAAAACAATATGCTAAATAATATAAATATAAATATGAATACCTATCTTGGTCAAAAAGGATATACAATAAATAAAAGCGAATTAAATGTTTCACAGCAAGTCAAAATAAGAAATGATTTAATGATAAAACCATTTGTTATGGGTTCGCCCTTAAATGATACAAAAACTTTTCCTGCTTACAGAGAATCGCCCAATAAATTTTATGTTCCGCATTATTATGGAGTTGAACATTTTGGACCTCCTAAACAATACAAAATATCAGAAGGGGTAAATATTAATTTAGAATTTAACGGGCAACTTCGTGATTATCAAGAACCAGTAGTAAATAAATTCGTTAAACACTGTTTAGATGTTCAATATGGTGGTGGATTATTAGAATTATACTGTGCCTGGGGAAAAACATCGGCATCATTAAATATAATAACTCAATTAAAGAAAAAAACAATAGTGATAGTTCATAAAGAGTTTTTAATGAATCAATGGATTGAGAGAATCCAACAATTTTTACCAGCTGCAAGGGTAGGAAAAATTCAAGGACCTGTAATTGATATTGACGATAAAGATATTGTTATTGCAATGCTACAAAGTTTATCAATGAAAGACTATCCATCATCAGTATTTGACAGTTTTGGTTTTACTATTATTGATGAAGTACACCATATATCTAGTGAGGTATTTTCAAATTCCTTATTCAAACTTGTGACAAAATATATGCTTGGATTATCAGCAACTATGAATCGTAAAGATGGAACTACACCAGTATTTAAAATGTTTCTTGGAGATGTAATTTTTAAATCTAAGAGGGATAATGATAGAGCTGTAACAGTTAGAGCTATTGAATATTATGTAGATGATGACGATTTTAATGAAGTCAAATTAGATTATAGAGGAAAGCCACAATATAGCACTATGATATCTAAACTATGCGAATATAATAGGAGAAGTGAATTTATTTTAAAGGTTCTCTCTGATATGTTAAAAGAAAATCCAAATCAACAAATAATGATACTTGCGCATAATAAAAATTTGCTTAAATATTTACATGATGCTGTTGCTCATAGAAATATAGCAACTGTCGGGTATTATATAGGTGGAATGAAAGAATCAGCTTTAAAAGAAACTGAAACAAAGAAAGTAGTCATTGCTACTTATGCTATGGCTGCAGAAGCACTTGATATAAAAACATTGACTACATTAATAATGGCAACACCAAAAACGGATATTGAGCAAAGTGTCGGTCGTATTCTTAGAGAAAAACACAGTAGTCCAATTGTGGTAGATATAGTAGACAGCCATGATTTATTCAAGAATCAATGGCGAAAACGCAAAACATTTTATAAAAAAGAAAATTATAAAATTATTTATACAATTAGCACAGAATATACAATAGATTTGACAAAATGGACTTTAGTTTATAATCCTAATTCACAAGTTTCGAGAGAATGTAAACCAAAGAAAAAGAAAACCACTTCTGTTAAGAGTAATAGTTCTTCAGAAAAAAGTATTACAAATGAGTCTGAATCAGAAGACGAAAATGAAGAGCCAACACTTGATCCTAAAAAGGCTAGTAAAATTGCGGATGATGTATGCTTTCTAAAAATTAAATAAAAAATTAAATAAACAATTAATAAATATTATATTTTATTATCTTATTTTCTTCTAAAATCTTTATTTTGTGTAATAATTATTGCTACATTTTTATATAAATTTATATATTATATAAAAATTATTGTGATATAAACATTTAATGGCCTTTGCTAGGAAAACCAGTATTAATATGATGCGAGTAATTATCTATACATGAAGTTTCGTTTGAAAGTTTAACATATGGTGCAGGGTTAGCTAAAGCAGACAAATTAGCTGGTAAATTAATACCTGCTACTTGATAACTAGGCGTATTAGGCATGTTATTCATATATTGAGAATATCCGCCACGTTGTTTACGATGTCTTCTACTATGTTTACGCGAGCGTGTTCTTCCTGCGAATTGTCTTGCAAAACCTCTAGATATAGTTCTACTTCTAAGTCTATTTTTGAGAGTTCTGATTTTTTTACTTCCTGCTTTCATTCTCTTATATTGTTTAGTGATATTTTTTATTTTTCTTTTAAGTTTTTTAGCTCCCCCTCCTTTTATGATAGAAATACCAGGAACTCTTCCTGCCGCAGCATCAACATTTGTCTTAGTTCCTGCTAAACCATGGAGTGGACCTGGTGGTGTTCCTGGAATTTCATTGCTACTAAAACTACCTGAATAATTTGAACTAGTACCATTTACATAAGAACTAGTATTATAAGGATTATTATTTCCATAACCTAAATTGGATGCTCCTGAACCAGCTGGCATATTATATATATATTGTTATATTATATATTTAACAAATGGTATCTTCATTATTTCTTATAGTATTTACATCAGTAATTTCTTTAATATCTTTATATGATGATGGTATATAATTTACTTTACATGTTTTATTTCTTGTTTTTCTTGAAACTTTTTTGGTTTATTTCGCGTATAATATATTATATATATATATTATATATATATATATATATATTATATGACCAATAAATCAAAAGTTAAGAGATCAAAAATACCTAAAAATAAAACTTCTAAAAATAAACAAGGCAACGTGATCTGGGATATTTATGGACGAGTATTGAATCGAAAAACTAAAAAATATATTCGAATTGGTAGCAGCGAATCTATGAAAGTAATTAGTGAATTAGAAAAAAATAATGAATGGAAAAAACGAGTTAATTATATTATAACACATCATAAATGTTTTGGTGAAAAATTGAAGAAATATTTAGAGAGAAAAGGAATAAATGTATAGTATATAATTATTCTGTGATTTTAATTGGAACCCATTTTTTAAATTTATTATTAAAAACACAAATTAATTTATATGATTTATCTAGATGAACAAATTTATCTAAATGAGAATTTTCAAATTCATCTTCGTCATCACTTTCTTCTAACGCATCTAAATCATCATTTTCTTTAATTATTCTAAATAATTTATTCATCATTACACTAGTCTTATAATCAGGTATAGCAGCTAAACCAATATAATCATTTTCTGTTGTAAATAAATGATATATGTCATTTTGAATATCAGGTTTACAGATAAATATTCTTTCTTGTTTTGTTATAACTCTTTTTTCCCTAACATTTTCTCTTACATTTTCTCTTACATTTTCTCTTGTATTTTCTTTCATATCTGATATAAATTCATCTATTTCTAATGTAAAAAGTGAATTATTTTTTATATATTTAATTGAATGTAATTTGTAACTAATTGTAGATATGTCAAAATCTTCGTTAGTTTTAGAAATTATTGGTAATCCAAAGACAACACAATTATTATTATATGATATTTGTTTAATATCATTTTTTAAAATATAAGCTATTTTATTTATTTTATAACCAAAATCATAAGTAGATAAATCTTTTCCTTTATATAAATAAATATCTTCAATAGAAAAAAATGGATTATTCATGTGGTAGAATAAAGTTCCAAAAAATAAAGTATTATAGCATAATGAACTAGAAAAACAGCAATTAATAATTTTAACATTTTTAAATACCTTTTTATTTTTATTATCAAGTTCAAGTAAAATACATATCATATTATTTTTAAATGATGTAAACCAGGCAAAACATTTTTTCCCATTAGGAATACATAATAATAAATCAAAATTATAGACCTTCTTATGTATAATTTTTTCATAAGAAAGTTTTACATTTGGAAATTCACGTAATATATCTAATTTATCTTCTTGTGTTAACATTTAAATAATATACATAAATTATCTTTATATCATTTAATAATTCGAATAAGAATTAGTATTTGACATAGAATCTAAAGATGAAAAATCAGTTCCATTAGTTTTTGAAGTATTTAGTTGAGATTTTAAAAAATTTTTTAGCTCGCTCTTCATATTAGTTTCTTCTTTTTTTGGTAATAGATCAATTAATGAATATTCATTATCTAAACTAGAATTCTTATATGATTTTTGATTATTATTTATTATGTTATACATATTTTCATATTTTTGAGTTGGAGTATTTACTAAATCTTTTATTTTTGGAACAGTAAGTGTAGATTTAAAAAAATTAATTAAATGATGAACCAGAAATATTAAAACAATTGATATTATAGTAATTTGAATAACCCAAGATAACATAATATATTATGATATTAGTTTAGAACAGATAAAAACTCAATTAGTTCTTTTTTAATAAATACATCATTAATATTAATATTTTTCTGTGATTCAAAATATATATCACTCGGTATTAGTTTTGTTTTATCTAAGTTATATTTAATAACTAGTGAAATAGGTGAAAAAATATCAAATTTATAGTATTTTTCAATAATTTGAAATGATAGATGTGTTTCTCCGTGAATGCTTGAAGTATTTTTTTTATTATAAAATGACGTATCTACTATAAGTGTAAAGTTGTTATAATATTTTTCAAATTTTTGAATATCGTTATCGATTATATCTAAAAAATAAATGATTTTATCTTCAATACGATAGATACCTTCATTTGTATATAATTCAATATAATTATCAGTTTTAATTAAATGTTCTTTAAATAGTTCTGATATTTTATCCATAATATCCAAGTTAAAATTATTAATATAAATTCTCATTTTTTTATTATTATATTGAAGAAACTATTTAAACCTATTTTTTATATAATAATAATAATAATAAATGACACATCCATTAGATATTATTATTGTGGAAAGATTAGGATCATTAAAAATTCTTTCAATAAAAGATTTTAAACAAGAAGAATTGTATAAAAAATGTGGTTTTAAAAAAGCAGAAGATTTTAATAAACAAACCGAATGGAATATTAAGTATGATGGAAAAAAGTATTGTATTCAAGTTTTTGCTAAGGCAGATGGAAGAGCTAATTCTGAGAATAAATATGATTTTCCTCCTCCGATTGATACAAAGTTATTTTATGGAACTTGTGCCATTTTAGCTCAAGTTAAAAAAGATGATGGTAGTAATGCCTATTCAAATTTAACACTGCCACTTTGGAATAAAATTTATGAAAAATTATTTGGAGGGTTTGAAGATTTAGCAACTACCGCAAAGGAAGATGAAGAAGAAGAAGATGAATTGGCCAATGTTCCAAAAGAAAAGAAAACAAAACAAGGATATTTAAAAGATGGTTTTGTTGTAGATAGCAGTGATACTGAAGAAAATTCTTCGTCTGATTCTGAAAGTTATGATGATGATGATGATGATAATGATAATGATGCTGATGATGAAATTAGTGATAAATCTGATGATATGATTATAGATGATATTGGTTCAGAATTATCCGAAGAATCATATGATTATGACGATAAAAATGTTGGAAAATAAAATAATTATTAATTTATATACTTAAAGAAAATAGAGATAGTATTTCAGTGAAAGTATCAAAGGGAATAAGTTGTAACAATATAATAAATCACTTAATGGATTATATTGTTATTTTTATAAAAATTATATTGTATTTGCGCCAGTAGGATATGATGAATCATATAAAATTCCACAAGTGCCACATACTTTAATAGGTTGGTTATCTCCAGCACAAGCAGTTCCATCTTGAGGTGTTGAATCTATTCCACATGTTTTATCATGATCATCACTATTAGTAATTTTTTGGCGGAATAATCTAATGTAACCAGATTCTCCCCATGAAGCAGACCAAGAATTTCTGATTAACCAATAATCAAGACCTAGAAATTTATCTGTTCCATATCCCAAAAGAACTACGGCATGATTAATATCAGGATTGGTTTGATTGCAACCGTTAAAAATTCCTGAAGAATAAGAATGCCAAGAACTCGCATCTACTGAAACAGCAATTGGTCCAAAAGTAGCTACAGCATACATTAATTGTTCGTAATTATTCTCTTCCAATTTAACATATCCGGAAATTGTAGCTTTAGGTATATCAGATGGTAAAATACATTTTGATTCAACGCCATAATATTCAGTGTATGGAACTTGAAATTCATCATATAATCCTACAGAATTTGCAATATAATCAAATGCTAATTCCGAAGTTGCTCCTTGACAATTTCCTTTACCTCCACATTCTAATGGGTTAGGAGTACAAGTAGCAATTTGTTGTGGTGATAAATCAAATAATTTATTTGTATTTATAGCGACATGCGATTCAATTACTGCGGTGGAAGCAAAAGCCCAACAACTGCCACACCCACCTTGTGATTTTACAGCTGTAACAACCCCTTTATTTCTCCAATCAACATTTGTAGGCAATAAATTTAAATCAATTGAGTTTAATTGGTTGTTTTTCACTTGTTTAATATATTTATTAATACCTTTAGAATATCCATAAAATTGTTTTCTTTCGCTAGCTGTTAAAATTGTCATTGTATTAATTGTTTCATTCCAACCTTTATTAACATTGTTATGCGCTAAAATTCTTTTTTGCTCTTGTAAATATAAACTTTTTCTAAATTCATAATCTATTGGTTCAATTTTAACTCCATAATGGGATATAAATTTATCAAAAGAATTAGCTGGATCAAAATACGTTGTCATATTGACACCAAGAACTAGGGATAATTTTAAAAACAACATAATTAAGTTCATGATATTAATAGTGTACATATATTATATATTATATATTATATAATTTTATATTACTTTATAATAAAATATTGTTATTATATTGGTATCATATTGTTAGTAACATTGTTAAATAAAATTAATAATGAGATGATAATACCATTATGATTTATAAATAAAATAAAATTGATATTGATTTAAATATAAAATAATATATAAATCAATAAAAAATGTCACTGCGAATGATCGAAAACCCTGAAAATTTTAGAGCTAATATTAGAAAAAAAATTGATAAAAAGTTAAACAACGAAAGGGCTAGTTCAAATTTGGAGAAAGGTATTTTCAATTATGCTTTAAAAGAAGCTGATAATCGTAAAATTGTTAAAAAATGGGACAATAAGTTCTTCGTTCAAATTTATCTTAATCATCTAAAAAGTATTTTAGAAAATTTAAATGATAAGTGGATTGAAGAGATAAATAATGGTTCTATACAATCTCACAAGTTTGCATTTATGACACACCAAGAGATTAATCATGACAGATGGTCTGAAATGATTGAAACTAAATCTAAGCGTGATAAGAATAAATTTGAAACTAATGTAGCTGCTGCTACTGATACTTTTACTTGTCGTAAGTGTAAAAATAACCAATGCACATATTATCAAATGCAAACAAGGTCAGCCGACGAACCAATGACTACGTTCTGTCAGTGTATTTGCTGTGGAAATCGTTGGAAATGTTAATTATAAAGTTCTACTTTATTTCCTTTATTATCATAAATCCAAATTTCATATAAATAACCCATTTCTTTAGCACGTAACTGCTTTAATAAAACAATATCTTTCTGTTTTTTAAATGTCCACGTTGATTTAACTTCAATACATTTATTTTGTGATGGAATAAAAATATCCACAAAATGTCTTCGTTTTTTGTCAGTTTTATCCGTATACCATATTTCAGGAACATTTTTTGACCCAGTAATAAGTTCTTTTTCATCAATATTTTGTTTTATTAGTTCATCTAATGCATAATTTTCATATCCTTGGATTTTAATTATATTTTCAGAAGGTAATTTATAGTCTTTTAGATAATAAGATTTTTTAATATTATTTTCCATTACTTCAGGAGATTGCATCGCATGTTCAAAACCATATTTTTTTAAACATGTTTTTCTATATTTTTGCTTGACTTCTTCACATTGTAAGGGACTTTCTACACCATAATTTTTAAGATAAGTTTGTTTTTTCTTTTCTTTTGCTTGTTCAGTTTGTAAAAAATATTCACAACCATATTTTTCAAGATTTGTCTTTTTAATTTTTTCTTTTATTTCTTCACATTGGTTAGCATATTCTTTACCATATTTTTTAAATGTAGTTTCTTTCATTTTATTCATACAAGTTTCATTCTGTGCTGCATACTCGCATCCATATTTTTCGACCATAGTATTTTTTATCCTATTAAATTTTATTTTTTAGCACAATTATCACAACCAAAATTGCGCTGCTTATGTAATTTATTTAAGCTTTTATCAAAACTATTTTCACACATAATACATTTAGCGATTATCCTAGTATCACGAGTAATGTATTTATCACTATAATCTTCTAATAATGTTACACCACCTTCATGACATATACTTTTCAGCATATTGTAGTCATATTTAAGTCTAGCCATTCTTATATTACTAAAGATTGTATTTATATACTTTTTTCAAAATATATAAATTTCCTAAATATTTTCAATTTCTTTTTGTTTCTTTTTTTCTTTTTGTTTTTGATAAGCTCTTTTGGCATATTCTTTTATTTTGTCTGGGTTTTCTTCTGCCACCTTTTTAAGTCTTTCTTTAGCTTTCTCTTTCACTATCTCCTTATTTTTTTCATAATAAGATTTTCTTGAATTATTATAATTTTCTAATTGCTTTTTTAGGATTTCGTTTTCTTCTCTCAACATTGTAATTTCCAAAAGCAATTCTTCTGTGCTCATAAATATTATATAGCAAAAATATTTTATATTATTTTACAATAATATTAGATATAAAATATATAAAACCATAATACATGTTAAAAAATACAACCCTTTTTTAACCATTATTTGATATCTATTATATATCATTTCATATGGTTCGACTATTACTAATTCATCATCATTTTTGTAAATATATTGTCTTAATATTTCATCAGGAAATTCAGGTGCAACTTTTCTTATAAACATTGCATAAAAATTTCTCTCCAATTCTTTATCAATAAAATTAATATCTTCTTCATTAGCATGTTTGAATACATGTGGACTGGTTGTGCTACTTTGTCTATTCCAATCTGATAAATGAGTAACCACACAATTAATATGAGATTTTGAATCTAATTCTTTATAAAATTTAAATATAATAGCAAATAATGATTCGTTAGCTAAACCTCCATCACAAATTGTTTTTGTTATAGTTTGTTGAGTAGATACAAAATGAAATACTTGTTTTACATTCTCTCTAGTTAATACAAACCAGGGATCATGCGCTAACCATAATTCTTTTGGTAATTTAGCTAAATTAGCCCTTTTGTGAAAATTAGGATTCCACCATGCTGCTTTCCAAGAAAACATACTTTGATTATAATGTTTATAAAATAGATATCTAAAATGTTTTGGAGAGATAATCGGACAACAAGAGTCTGTTAACATACAAAACCATTTATTTTGTTCATCATGTTTAACAGCAAAATTTAATATTGATAAATAAGCTGGTATAACATGATAATAACTTGTTTCAACAATATAATTTGGTGGAATAGTATGTTCCATTATCCATCTCGATTTAATTTTGTTAAAGTCCTTATAAAAAAAGTATACATTTATAATATCTTTATTTTGCTCGATCCATTCTTTCCAAATATCTTCCTTATTTAATATATGCTGATAATTAATTATAAAACATAAGGCAATTTTCATTAAATATTAATATAACTAATTTTTTATATTAATATTTATACATATTGTTACCTATCCATTTTTTCACTTATTGGTATAAATTCATATTTTAATGGCGTAAGCGTAATCTCGCAGTCATATTCTCTATCGCCAATATAATCATAAAATATGTCTTGTTTTGGTTTAGTTCTAAAGGATAATTTCTCAAAAAATAATTTTAAATATATATATAATTTTTGAAATAAATTCATAATATAATAATATATTGTTTTATTTTTATACTATGTAAAAAACCAATTAAAACTTATATTTTTGTTTGAGTTATTGATAGGAATAAAGCTGTAATATCCGTTTACAAATTCATTAACATAATCATCATTATCATCATTTTTAATTATAATAGAATCATTTTCATTTTCATTTTCATTTTCATTTTCATTTTCATTTTCATTTTCATTTTCATTTTCATTTTCATTTTCATTTTCATTTTCATTTTCATTTTCATTTTCATTTTCATTTTCATTTTCATTTTCATTTTCATTTTCATTTTCATTTTCATTTT
>Ga0255214_1000188_pt1 | contig 16493 bp, 11 predicted proteins | sample Miss_Law_RepB_8d_FD_189951 | JGI IMG/M metagenome (GOLD analysis project Ga0255214, IMG submission 189951) | Freshwater microbial communities from Mississippi River, Louisiana, United States - Miss_Law_RepB_8d | ecosystem: Environmental > Aquatic > Freshwater > River | place: USA: Louisiana... | reverse complement strand
ACGTGGTCTTGCCGCAACCGGACGGGCCGAGCAGGGCAAAGAACTCGTTATTGCCAATGTCGAGCGAGAGGTTATCAACCGCGCGCATCCCGTTGGGGAATTCCTTGGTGATGTTCTGAAAGCTGATGAAAGGCTGGCTGGTGCTCATGATTTTTGCCGCTTGTTCATGGTGTTGAGGTAAACAGCGGCCAGTACGGCTACTGATACAGTGATGAAAATAAGGAGCGTGAAAGCGGCGTTGATGTCCGGCTTCACAGAGAAGCGCAATTGCGAATACACCTTCACTGGCAGTGTGGTGCTGCCGACATCCGAGGTGAAGTAGGTGATGACAAAATCATCCAGCGAGAGTGTGAAGGCTAACAGCCCGCCCGCAATCAGTGAGGGTTTCAGGTAGGGCAGCAGCACATCGCGGAAGACCTGCCAGGTGTTAGCGCCCAGATCGAACGCGGCTTCTTCTAACGTCCGGTCAAAGCCGCTCAGGCGTGCGCGCACCACCAGCACCACGAACGGAAAGCAAAAAGCGATATGCGAGATGATGATGGGGATGAGGTTAAACGGCCACTCCAAATCCGGCCAGCTGATGCGGTTAAAGAAAATCATCATGGCCACGCCCAATGAAATTTCAGGAATGACGATGGGCAGACCGTTGATGGCTTCCAGCGCGGTCTTGCCGGGAAAGCGGAAACGCCACAGGCAGATGGCCAGCATGGCGCCGATGATGGTTGCCAATAATGTTGAGATGCTGGCAATGATCAGCGAGTTGAAAAAGGCTTCACGCAGTGCATCATTATTGGCGGCTGCTGTATACCAGCGGGTAGTAAAGCCTTCCCATTTGATGGTGCGCGAGCTGTCGTTAAACGAAAACAGCATCATCACAAATAGCGGCGCGTAGAGGAAGAGCAGGGCTCCCGCTACTGTCAGACGCAGCCAGAGGCGGCGGGTATAATCGAGAGGGCCAGCGCGGTCGATCATCGGCGTTGCTCCGCATGACGGGCCTGTCGCGCTGCAAACCAGCTCTGCAAGGCCAGAATGATGAAGGTGATATAGACCAGCAGCAGCGAGAGCGCTGCCCCAAACGGCCAGTTATTGGCTTTTTTGAACTGGTCTTCGATGATGGTGCCCACCATCATGCTGTCTGGCCCACCGAGCAGGGCCGGGCTAACCAGTGCACCAAAGGCTGGGATGAACGTGATAATCGCGCCAGCAATAATGGCCGGAAGCGTGAGCGGTACCATGACCGAGAAGAAGGTGCGCCACTGGCTGGCGCCCAGATCAAGGCTGGCTTCCAGATAGGTGCGATCGAGTTTCTCGAGCGCGGTGTAAAGCGGCAGCACCATAAAGGGCAGATGCACATAAACCAGCCCCGTTACGACGCCAAAGTCATTAAATATCAGGCCGGGGAAGGTCGCGCCGCCAGTCACCATGCCGTAAATGGCGGAGACTAATTGGCTGAGCGGGCTGGCTCCCCCCAGAACTGACTTCAGCGCGTAGGTGCGTACCAGCAGATTGGTCCAGAAAGGCAAGATGACCAGTAACAGTAGAACCGGCCGCCACTTGGGCGGCGCAAAGGCAACCGCGAGTGCAACCGGATAGCCCAGTACCAGGCAGAAGGCCGTCGTCAGGCCAGCAATCCACACAGAGTGCAGCAGAACCTTGAGATAGAGAGGGTCCAGCGCCTTGATATAGTTGGCTGTGTCCCAGGTTAGTGTTGTTTCTGTCAGTGATGTCTGCGTTGAAAAACTCAACGTAAACATTGAGGCCAATGGCCACAGAAAGAACGCCCCCAGCCACACAAGGGCCGGGGCCACCAGAATTGCAAAGAGCAGCCGGTTACGTCGCCAATCGTCCAAGATATTACTCGGCGCGAATGCGGGTCACGAGGTCGGTCAGCTTCTGGCTGACATCTTCGCCCAGATACTTGGCGTATTCGCTGACCTTGATGGCTTCTTCGCTCGGGAAGATCATCGGATTGTTCTTGTATTCATCCGGCATCAGCGCTTTGGCGGCGGCGTTGGGCAGGGCGTAATTGGTCACCTTGGCGATGGAGGCGTGCACCTCCGGCGTCAGGATGTAATTGATGAACTCATGCGCAGCGGCAGCATCCGGCCCGCCTTTGGGAATAGCCCAGCTGTCATCCCACAGCTGGGTGCCTTCCTTGGGTAGAACATAGGTGAGGTCGTTATCCTCAGCCGCGACCTGCGCGATATCGCCGTTATAATCAACCGCCAGATCAACCTCGCTGGCCAGCAGCAGGTCCTGCCCGTTATCACCAGCAATGGTGCGCGCATTCTTTTTATGCGCCTTGAGGATTTCTTCTGCCTGCTTCAGCTCCGTCTCAACGGTGGAGTTGAGTGAATGGCCCAGCATTTTAAGCGCAGCGCCAATGATGGTGGGAATGTCAGACGACCACGCCATACGGCCGGCAAACTTGGCGCCCTCATCGCCATAAATATAATTCCAGCTGTCCGGTGTTTTATCGGCCAGCACCTTGCTGACAGCGCTCTTGCGATAGCCAATACCAACCGTGCCCCAGAAATAAGGAACAGAGAACTTGCGGCCAACGTCATAGGAGGATTCCATAAAACGTGGCTCAAGGTTTTTCATGTTGGGGATCTTGCTGTGATCGATGCCAACCAGCATGTCGGCGTGAATCATGCGGTCGAGTGTGTCGTTGGTCGGGCAGATCAGGTCATAGCCGGGGTTGCCTTCACGCAGGCGGGCAAAAAGCTCGGCATTGTCAGCATAGAGGTCGTAGCGGGTTTCAATGCCGGTGGCCTTGGTGAAGTCGTCCAGCGTGGTGGGGCCGATATAGGTGTCAAAGTTATAGATGTTCAGTTTGCGGGAAGCGGCAAAGGCCTGATGGCTCAGCGCCGGCAGAACTGCTGCAACCGTCAGCGAATTCTTGAGGAAAGTGCGGCGCGAGGCGCGGGTAATAGTGGTGCGAACTGGCATGACGATCTCCCGAAAAGCTCCCGAAACAGGACTGAACCTGACGGCAGACTTTTACACAGATGTATGAGAAGTCAATAACTTACCGCGCTGCATTTGTGTTTTTGCAATAAAAAATTGCAGATCGTGCATGGCATTTTGGGTGGTTGAGTGGAGAATGGTGCCCGCGACCGGAATTGAACCGGTAAGCCGTAAAGCGGGGGATTTTAAGTCCCCTGTAATATGCAGGTAAATCCCATAAAATAGGCGTAAACTGCACGTCTAATTCTGACTGTGTAACTGAGTGTGTAAGTTTTAGCCGTTTTATGTGATTCTGGATAGGGGGCTGCTATGTGGCTTCCCAGTTGTAGATCTCACGCTTTTACGGCTACCGCCTAACCCCGCATTTTTCGCTCCAGAGGCCATAACCTACAAACGTATGTTCAGGTGGACAGGCGGTTGAAGTGACGAGCCGACGGCGGTCAGCTGGAAGTTCAGGCCATACAGGACGCGCGGTCAGCATTCGTCGGTCAGGACGACAGGTGACGCGACACCGGGAAACTTCCCGGATGCGTCACGCCGTCCGGAGGACGGGAATAGCGGTGCTCCGCTATATGGCAGCCAAGCGTACAAGCAATTCACAGAGCCGCGCGGCTCCCGGTAGGGGGGCTCTGCTTTTGCCTTGCGCTTCATCACGGGGATGGAATAGAAAATTAGCATGCACAGCTTGAAGAAATTCATTGGGTACACGGCCCTTTCTGTCAGCATGGCAGGGCCGGTGTTGGCACAAACCGCCGCGACTGCCAGCCCAGGTTGGTGGAGCAAGCCCGGATTTTTGCCCGCGCAGGCCGCGCTCACCATCCGCCCGGTCGATGTCCGGGTGCAGAGCTTTTCTGGCAGGGTCAATAGCGAGCGCTATTGTGAGATTAATGGTGTGCCTCTTGCGCCAAGAACCGGACTTATTGCCGATACTGGTAATTTCTATCTCATCGCCCTCGATAGGACGGGGAAACAATGCCAGCTCACGCCACTCGTCAGCATAAAGCCAGCCAATCCTGCCATTGCGCAGGAACTCATAGATGCGGTTGATGCCCGTGTGCCCGGTGCAGCCAAAATTCTCAAGGGAGAGGCCAAACCCGGCATTGCGCAGTTCAACGCAGATGCGGCTCCCAAGCACCTGCCGGGTGTTGGTGTGGTACTGCCAGCACAAACGCCAAGCGCATTAGCCCTGTTGTTTGCGCTGAGTACAGGCAACCTGCCTCAGGCGGTAACGCCCGCACCAACCGGCACGCCCCTGACCGGCGAGTGGTGGAACAGGCCGAACTTGTTGCCAACGTCACCGCAAGGCACGATTACGGCAGGCGGGCGCGATGCGGCTGGCAATTGCCGCATCAATCAAAACGGCATGCCGCTGGTTGCTGTACCAGAGGGCTCCATTTTGTTGACCGACACCACACGAGCCTTTGCCGTACTGGCCAATTGCAAGGTTGAGCCTCTCATTACCTTACCCGCGCGCGCCAACACTACACAGCCAGCAATAAGTGTGGCGGGCGGTGGTCTGCGCAATCCCGGCCAGATTAAAGCACAGCAGAACCCTGCAATCGAACGAGCTGCGCTTCCGTTATTGGTTTTAGCAGCGGAGGAAACCGCGCTATATGTGTGGGGGGGCTTAGGTGCTTTAGGTATCGGCTCAATGACAGCTTGGAATTTACAAGGAAAAACTGTAATTGCGGCTGGACCTGAATCTGCTCAAGCACTGAATAATAGAAACATTGCCGGAATGAGTGCGGATGAATATGGCTCTCTTTACATGCTATCTCTATCTAACAGAACAGCTACACCTACAAAACAGCAAGTTGAAGACGGGATCAGAAGAACAGATCCCGCCGATGCTTCGTTGGAGGCTACATTTAACAGTAGAACCAAGGGCCCTGGAAAATGTGGTCCAGAAGAGAGAGATTTTCTTCAGAAAAAAATTAATGACATATGCAAACCTTCTGTGAGTTGTGACGCCTCAACGCCGCCGGAGATGGCTGTAGTGCTTGCCAAAATTAATCACGAATGTGCCAATTCCCGTGAGGAAATTAATGAGAGATGCTTTGATAGTGGCGATAAAGGCCATAGAACTGCTGCGAATGAGGCATGGATTAGAGCTAGGAAATGCATTGAAAGAATAATCCCATGACAAATGATCAGTTTGAGGCGTTCAGTGCCTTATTAGATGAGGCGTTCCCCCTTGTGCCTGTTCCGCTAAGAGCAGCCGATTCAACCGCCAGCGATGAGTCACTAAATGCCCAGTCCATGTTGGTGGGAAAGAGATGGAATAAACTTGATGCCGCTGATCTTTGCAAAGAGTGGGGTGATGATTACTTATGCGGCTGTTTGCCATTTCTGACTGAAGCAGCGTTTAGGTATTACCTGCCATTTTTTCTGAAATATTGCCTGCAACACCCTGAGCATGATGTTTCAGATGTTGAGATGGTAATGCGAATGCTTGCTGGTAGGCAATCTAAAGCTGAAACGCCAAATTATATTGAAGATATGATTGAGCCGTTCACCAGCGTGCAAAAAAAGGCAATCGGAGAATTTGTAAAAATCGCCATGCGCTTGTTCGAAGGCCGAATCCCTCATAGTGATTTCGATCACCTTGTCGAACGGTATGTGCAGTCACCTTGATTACATGCTCGTTATGTGGCCTAAGAGCTGAACATTCGACATATTAATCATCGCTGTGGGTATGTTTTGGTGTCCGTGGAAATGCTCGCCGTCCCTATAGTAACAGTAAGCCACGCACGCCTATCGCCTATACTTTTCTACTTAGTTAATCAGTCTGATCACCTGCCGTCGGATAATGCTGTGGCATTCAGACCTTAAGGGCGGGGCGTTTGCGAGTCACGAGATGGGGGCTTGGGTGTCCGTGAAGCTAGGTCTCGTTTGCATTGGGCCGATGACGTATCCAAATGCGGGAATTTCTCTCGCTTCTTGTTATGATGCATCAACGCAATACAATTCGGCGATTGGAACGTCTCAATTATATGGTTGTTATATACAGCATATACACTTTATTGTATGCGCTAGTGACGTACATGATAACAGAGAATAATCCCAATAAATCTGAGGATATTAACCTCATGATCTGTTGCATAGGCGTGTGCAATCAAGCTAAGTTGCAGTGAAATTGCAGCAGGGGCATCATGCAGAACACAAAGTCGGCACATACCAGTATTATGGACAAAAGAATCAAAAAAATGCTGGGGGCATTTATTTTTTTTGTCATTTCTATGGTGCCGATTATAGAAACATATGACCATGTCCCAAATCGCTCGTGGATTTATAGACAAACACATACAAAGTACTTTGTTGATGTAGCTGCTCAGCTAGAGGTTGATGGCGAGCAGATTCTGTTGACTAGAACTATCCGGTGTATCAAACAGCCTAGACCGTGGGCTCAATCTTTTACGGGATCTACACCCGAGGAGTCGAGTGTATTTGACGCATTAGGTGGCGTTAGTAAGACCGGCAGAACTATTGTCGTAAATGTTGAAAAAGCTTGTGGCCGGTTTGAATTGGCACGGCTGCGAAATGAGCTGCCATTTCTACTTGGTCCTGAAGATCAGGAGCATCCTCCTGTATTGGAGCCTATCGGCAGAAGACACTTGCCGGATGTCATTTACTCTTATTCTGGTGCCGTACTAAAAGACGGTCGCTACGGCATCAAGCTGCTTGATGTCAGTATTGAATTATCGCCTCTAAAATTTCGGATGTTCGATACAGGGCAATATGATTGGATAGGCGCGCTGGGGTGGTACGGGGGAGATGCTACGCAATATCGAGGATACTATGGGTATGAGCTGCCGCCTAGTTTTGTCGATGCTATTGATCCTGAATTAAAATATGAGATTGGAAAATGTACGCACCCTTGTGCAATAAGTTTGATCAATAAATTTGCTGAACAAAAAATGTTACCCGGCTTAAGCCTGCAGCAATTAGAAAAAATCCCAGTTGAATTTGATAAGGTCACGTTGACATTTAATATACGCCAAGAAGAAGCTGGGCGTATAACTTATTCAGACCTACCAATCGGTATGAATTTGGGTCATCGAGATAATTCTGGAGAATACCTGCTTTACAGCCTAGATGGCGATGAAATCAAGGCATCGCCATCTGGTCAACAGACGGCTCCATTCATCTTTCCAAATAATAATTTTATTTTGGTATCTGGCAGCGGCCGAGTTTTCTACCTGTCGAGTAATCCGTTGGCAGTTAATGTGGAGAGATAAAAATGACAATATCTCAAAGTGATTTGGATCTGGCAGTTTTATCAGCCTTAGTTAATGGCGATATGTCGAAACTTACGCAAGATACTGTTCTTGGAAATTCTAACAACGGTGCTGGTGGTAATCCAATTGTGAATTTAATTGGTAGCCTTAATGCTAACACAGGATTGTATAGCTATAATGGCTGGGATGCCCAAACTATTAGCTTTTCTTCTATAACTGCGCTTGCACCCAATGTAACAAGCTATTCAGATATGTTTGGTATGGCTGCAGCAGTCTTTAAGAAAGGTGACTCGGCGGTAATTGCATTCAGGGGCACTGAGTCTCAAGCCGTAGACTGGTTGGCAGACGTCGAACTTACTTCAGGTCTTGTTCCTGTACAGGCTTACGCGGCATTTTATTATACGAAAGCTGCCATAGCGGCGCTCCATGAACAGGGCGTTACAAATATAACCTTTACGGGCCACTCCCTTGGTGGTGCTTTGGCGTCGATGATGGTGCGTTATTTTGGCGGGGATGCAGTGGTATTTGATGCAGCTCCAAATAAAGACTCGGCTATTAATTTAGCTGATGGAGTGCCTCCCAATGGTCAGTTTCCAGCCATTCCAGCAACGCCGACGGCACCAGCTAGTCATGTGAAGCTGTATTATTCTGAAAATGATCCGATAAGTCAAGCCGTGGGAGATGCTGGCGGTGGCAGGTTAGGGGATGCTAACGATGTGGTTCCCGATAGCCATATGTTTGATTTGAATGCTGATATGAGTTTTTTTTCACATGCAACAAATAGGGTGGATCTGGCTGGAGACTTTGCTGCGGAGGCAGTAAGCGGAGAGCCGATTTTGGCCTTGCATAGTGTTCATTTAATTTTGCTTGAAATGCTATTGGATGAGGCTGATAGCGCCGGTGTTCATACAAATAGGCTGGGTGATGTAAGTCAGCATCTTCGTGTGTTGATGACACAAGTATTTAACAAAGATGTCAATCTTCAGACCAAGATAGGAACCGAGTTGGGGCTAACAGAAGCAGCTGATCAGACTCGCTATGATATTTTCCTGCGTCAGCTTGTAAACGATAAGCTTAATCATGGGGGCGTTGTAACTGAGATATGGTTGCAGGATCTGCAAAATTTAGCAGATGCGCAAGGTCGGCTCGGGGCTGCTGGTGTTGGTACTGACGATGGTATTCGAAACAAGTTTGAATGGGTTCTTATGCGATCCCTTATACAAACAGCTATCCAGCACGCTGCGCAAGAAAGTATTAAGGAGATTGATACGTCTCCGGGGAATCCTTCTGGAATTGGTGTTATCCACAAAAGCGGAGACGTTATTACTGCTGATCTGAGTGGACTTGACGATAGTTCTGGGGCGCTGACGCAAATTGACAGCATAAGCGAATTTCTCAATCCTCTTTATCTAGGAATGACATCTGAGCAGCAGAACATTTTAAGTTCTGTTCGCCATATCGTTGTTGATGCTGGGGCAAATTCTGCGACTAATATGACCGGCGTGGAGCTTGTAGAATCGTCTGACTCAACTCTTATGGTGGGCTTTGAGGGGGATGACCATTTGGTTGCGGGTAGTGGCTCAGTACTTATGTATGGCGGGCCTGGAGAGGATGCTGCAGATCTGAGTTCTTTCACCTTTGGCATTAAATTAAATTATGGTTGGACAGGATTGACGGGTACTTATCTTTGGGACACCGTCTATCAAAGGAACAGTGAGACTGGATTTTTTGCTTCAGCTGATATCCCCTATGCTGCCATTCATAAGAATGTCGAAAATCTCACTGCGACATCATGGAATGACAAGATCACTGGTCGTATTTCATTAATGCGTATGCTTGAGACGGGCGCTGGCGATGACTACGTCAGTTTGCGTGGAAACTTACCAAATACGCTGCATCTAGATCTGGGCTCGGGTAATGATAGTACATGGTGGCTGCCGTACGGTACTGAGGTTATCACTGGGGCTGGCAATGACCGGATCGAAATCGGTAATAATATCTATGTGCTTGACGCTACCCCGGATGATCGTCTGACTTTCTTTGGTTTTACACTTGGTGGTGGTGTTTCGTTCCGTGCTGATGAAGCTGAGTGGGCTTGGGGCTGGAATGGTGTTAGCTATGGCCGTAATCAGGTCGGCGATCTGGTTGTGCGTTCGCCTTTCTCCAATTGGGATGGTACTTGGAGGCTAACATACGTTGCCGATTATAGTTATAATGATGGCATTAATCCCACAGCCGGAATCCGTCCGCTTACAGTCGAAATCGGCGTATACCGCCTGCTTGATCCCAAGCCATTACTGAAAGGCGAGTATGACACTTTCGAGACATGGGTGGGCAGCATTTATAAGGCGATGCTAGGTTATAACATTATCACCGGGGCCGATCCGCTGGTGCTGGATCTGGATGGCGACGGTGTAGAGCTTCTGTCGCGTAGTTCCATCTCACCGAAATTCGACATTGATGGCGATAACTTTGCTGAGCGGACTGGCTGGGTGAATGCTGATGATGGTTTGCTAACGCGTGATCTCAACGGCAACGGCAAAATCGACAATATTGGTGAGCTGTTCGGTAACGCCAATACATCGGGTCTCGTGGCTCTGAGCGCGCTTAATAGCAATGCCGATGGTGTGATTGATAGCGCTGATACCGCTTGGTCAACCCTGCGCGTTTGGAAAGATGCTAACGGTAACGGCGTAACTGATGATGGCGAGCTGCTCACGATGGAGCAGGCCCATGTTGCCAGCATCAATCTGGCAGCTAATTCAACTACGCCTAGCAATGTGGCTGGCAATACGGTGAATGCCACGGGTGCATATACCACGACAGAGGGGCAGGCCCATCAGGTTGCTGATGTCAGCTTCTTCTCTGACCAGATGAATACCATTTGGCTGGGGGATAAGAGTATCAGTGCTACTGCAGCGGCGCTGCCGGAGGTTAAGGGCTTTGGTACGCTTACTGACTTGCGTGTAGCGATGAATTTGTCTCCCACATTAGCAACCACAGTTGCCAATACGCTGAGCGATTTGAACACGCCGAATCTTGAAGAACTGCGTTACGCCGTAACCCCGATTTTGAACGCTTGGCGCAACAGCATTAGCCTGCCGGCAGGTACAGCAGGGACAGCCGCGCGTAGCGATTTCCATGTGCTGGTGCAGGATACCGAGACCGGGCGTCAGGTCGTCGATTTCATTATCAAAGTGACTGATGAAAATGGCTCGTTCTATCAGTTGGCGAGCGGTGAATCAGTGCTGGACGCGCAGGGCGCGGTTATTGAGCGTCCGTCGATGGCCAATATCTTTGATCAATCTCATGCAGGCGCGCATTGGGATGTGCTGTCGGCTGACCAGATCCAGTTTGCTGAGCGCTATATGGGTGTTGCAATGCCGCTCTCCGGGCCGGACGCCAGCTTGCAGTCCGGCGCAGGCGCTATTGCTGCAGCGACCGACGTTTTGAATACGATCTGGGAATTTATTGACGAAACCGCTGTGCGACTGGCAGTACAGGGGCCGTTATCTTCTTATTTCACAGGCATTACATACGATGTCACCGAGAACGACTTTAATCTCTCCTCGTCGCTGGGCCTTGTCCCTGTTTTTGAGAACATTTTAGTCAATGCCCCGGCTGGCAACGAAATGAGCTGGCTGACTGATTGGAAAGACTTTCTCAAAGTATTCATGCCGGATGTGGATCGTGGCGCTTCCTATCTGGAAGCCACCTATGCTTGGCGCATGCAAAACCTTGTTGCAGCTTATGAGAATGTTGGGTTTGGCCTTTCGCTCTCGGCTACGGCGGGTGCGCTGGGTATTCCCACTGATCTCATCCATGAAGGTACAGGCACGCTTGTTGGCAGTAACGAAGCGGATCTTATGTATCTGGGCGCTGGCAATCAGTTGGCACAAGGTGGGCTTGGTCCGGATAGTTATATTGTCGGTGCGAACTTCGGCTCCGACGTGATTGATGATTATGAAGGGGCAGATCAGGTGCAAAAGCCTGATTACTTGCGGTTTGCCCAACATAATGTTGACGATCTCACTTTTACGCGCGACGGTGTCGATCTGGTCATCACGGAGACCGGTACATCCAATCAAGTACGTGTTCTCGGTCAATTCGTTGGTATTCAGCCGGGCTTCTTTGGAGCGAACCTGCGCGCTGACCAAGGTGTGCATGAAATTATCTTCAAAAATGGCAAGGTCTACAGTGAACTGGATATCGCTTATGCTGTGAGTCACCCGGATTCCGCCTCTACTACACTAGAGGGGACGCCGGATTACGACGTGCTCGACGGTAGCGCTGGCAACGATCAGCTGATTGGCGGCGATGACGGCGATATCTATATCTATGGCAAAAATTATGGCCATGATACGGTTTCTGATCAGCAGACTTATATTCTGCTCGATAATATGGATACGGTTCTGTTTAAAAACGATATTGATCCGGAGAATGTCCATTTTACCCGTATCGGGTCTTCTAACGATCTGACGATTCAATTCAGCGATAGCCCGGATGATACGTTAACTGTGTACGTTAGCGCCCTCTATCCTTATCATTCTCCTGGGCACGATTAAGGCGGGCGCGTACGATGCCCTGAGCTTTGTCTTGTTCGCGGCGGCGTTCTAGGTCTTGCTGCTGATGTAGCTTGAGTAATTCTTCGCGGGCGCGTTGCTGCGCTTCGAGTAACTTCATTCGCTCAGCCTCATGCTGGGCTTTCATCTCCGCGATTTCTTTGAGGCGCTTCTCGATCCGCACCTCATCTCGTGCATCGCGCTCGGCGTCTAAATCTCGGCCAATCAGCTTGAATGCCACCCGCTTGAAACCCCTCCGCCACCACGCCGCGTAGCTGGGCTACGTCCATTCACCGCTTTTCAGAAGATATCCGTCTCGTACAGGTCAATATTAAACTGGTCTGGCGTATCTGTGCCAAGGTCGAATTTGTATCCTACTTCACCTACGGCAATAATGACTTTGATTTTATCGTCTTCACTCCAGTCCTCTAGCGCTTCCAGATAGGCGGAAAAATTGCCCTGATGAACGCCAAGGGCACGGAATAGCTCACAATCAAGGCCTTCCCCGTCGATAAACTGAATCTCGAATTCCTCGATAGGCTGGCCATAGGAATTCATGAGCTTGCTTGCTTTTTCTTCATACTCTGCCGCTGCTTCAAAATAGAAACCACTGGCGCTGATGTCATAAGGCTGGGCAAAAAATTGGGTCATGGTTTTACTCCTCACTGGGTACGGGTTGCGTCGATGCAACCTTGGCTCCCGCCGAGGGTGGGGTTAGCAAACGCAAAGGGCGGCAAATGCCGAGGGGTATCACCCGATATGCACGGAATGGAGTGGAGGAATATTGGGGATACGGCTTATGCCGTTTATCGCAGACCCTTGCGACGCGAGGGGTGAAATCCCATAGCCGTCATTGATCTTAGCTGCTGAACTAAGCTTACTTCTTCTTAGCCTTACGTGACTCATCAACTTCTGGTTTTTCCGCTCGTGAGCGGAATGGTTCATCCACAAAGTGGAAGACACGATTGACTTCTAGCGGTTTGATTGAGTCGAGGAAGATAAGCGCCTTGCCTGTCTCGCGGGCATACCTTCGGCTTACTTCATCAGGGTTGAGAAGCGATCGAGCATGCTGGCTATAGCTCTGGCCAGAATTATTCACGCTTGTGGTCGTGACAGTTGCTGTACCAAGATGTTTGCCGATATATTCCGCCGTGTCATGGTCATGCGCGGCAAAGGCAATACGCACACCAGCATTATTCCAGAATGTTGGAGCGCGCTCCTTATAAAGATCGCGCATCTGGCCAATATCCTGAAAAATCGCCCAAACCTGTACACCATAACCGGCAGATAGGCCGAATGAGGCCTCCACAACGGGTAGGCGACCAAGGAAGGCTAACTCATCGAGAATAAACTGCACTGGCAAGGGTGGCGGTGACAGCTCGCGGATCATGCTGTCCATAGCCGATGTAATAACGACGCGCAGCCAGCGAGCGTAGCGCTCAACATAGGGTGCAGGAGCGCAAAGGTAGCAAGACATCACACCACGCTTCCAGTCGGCGAAGTCGATTTGACCTTCACCGTCGCGTAGAGACTGGGCCAAATGCGGCTCATCCAGAAACTGCGTTTGCTTACGGGCGGATGAGATAATCCCGCCACGCTCATTCTCTGGGGTATTCCAAAGGGCTGCGGCTTCTGCAGCGATATTATTGTTACAGGCTGAGTTGGCCATCATCCGCTCAAGCGTGCTGGTGCCACTACCTTCTTTAGTTTCCGGATCAATCTCCGGGAAGAAGTTATGCATAAGGAGATTGCGGACGGTTACGATGTCACGCTGTTGAATATCAGGTGCGGTGCAGACGTGCGCGATTAACGCGGTAAGCAGCTGTTCTGCGCTCTGGTTCCAATGGTCATTACGCTGATCGCCTGAGGCGACAATCATGGCACCAGCTAATGCTTGGGCATCGGCATAAAGGCGCTCTTCCCCGCGCTGGATCAGAATACGCAGCGGATTAAAGTTAGTTCTATACTTCTTAGCTTCGCCTTGTGCGACACCCCACGGGTCAATAACGCAGACCTTACCAAGCGTGGCGCGATACTTTGCGCTAATGCTAGCGTTTTCGCCTTTAGGGTCAGTCACAAAAACTGACCCCTGATAACTCAGCAAGGATGGCAGAATGTAGCTAACACCTTTACCGCTACGGTTGGCAACGATCATCAGAACGTGCTTGTCACTGTTATAGGTCTGTTGCTGCCGCCCAACCTTGCCCAGAACCACGGCGCCGGTGCCACGGGCATTCTTTTGTGCGTTCTTAAGCTCTTTGAGCGTCGCAAAGCCTGCCGAGCCAAGAACCTGCTGATCTGGGCGTCTGGGCTGCTTGTGAATTTTTCGAACGGTACTCAGCCAGATGAAGCTGAGGATTATTCCAGCAATACCGGCTGCGAGTACGTCCGACTTTGTCTTTTCTGATGACTGCATATAGAGATTGCAGCGTGTCTCTAAACGGTCGTTACAGAACCATGGCAGTGGTGCTGCTGGGGGCTTGTCCTGTACAACTTCTTGTGCCTCTTCGCGCATGCGCTGTAACAAAGCGTGGAAATCAGGATCAGTGCGTTCACGCTCAGCATAGCGCTCGCGCTCTCTTATAAATATCTGACTCTCTTCTGGTGCTTCTTGGCTAAAGTGGAACTGTTTAGGAAGCAGTTCTGAGTAGCACCAATACCAGATGCCGACAGTGCCGAGCACAAAGCAGAACCAGAACGACAATGTGCGCCACGGCGATTGCATAATGGCCACACATACATATTCTGGGGGGGGCAATTTCCACAAAATAATATGCCTTCGTACGAGCTCTATACAATTAATATGCAATTGGGAGGTACTAAAAGTGGTGCGGGCGGCCGGAATCGAACCGGCACGGCCTTTCGGCCTACGGATTTTCATACCACTTCGGCTTTCGCCGCCGTCCCAAAGAGGGGACGTTTGTGGTCTGGACTATCCCTTCACCGTAGCTTTCGCCGTAGGTGCTGCCCGTCTAGTCTCTACACCTTCCCGTTTCCGGGCTTGGCTCGGGATTGCCATTGCAGGGTTCCCCGAATTTGAGCAGTTCTGCACCTCAAGTTTCCAAGAGGGCACTCAAGTTAGTTTAAGTCCGTTGCGTCTACCAATTTCGCCACGCCCGCACACTTTCTACCGATATATCAATCAGATGGCTAATTGCCAAGGCAAAAACTCGGGAAAAGCTGCTCTATAAGGTGGTCTTTGCTCACAACTTTGCGGCTGTCTTAAATGATTTAGCCCTGCGAACGTTAATTGCTGAGGCGTCTATCATATTCTTAATGTGGGATGCGTAGAATTTTTCGACCATTTCCACGCTAGTTCGACAGTTCTTGGCTATTTGATATATGTCTGCGCCCTCCATAAGACGCATCGATATATATGTGTGGCGCAGGCTGTAAGCTGTCCGGCGTTGGCCATCTCTATCAGTTTTAAGGTTTAGCCCATCCAGAATTGCATTGAACAATTCTCTCTGTAGGCTTGGGAATATCTTATCTGTAGGTTGGCTCTTATGGCGCTTTTCAAGGCGTTGGAAGGGGGTGACAGCACCTGGCATGCTCTTGCAGAAGCCAATGCCACGCTTGCCGCGCACTTCAATTTCGAGAATGCGTTCGCCAGTTGCTTTGTCGGTAACGACTGCAACATCTCGAAATTCGAGCCTAAGGGCCTCATCTGGTCTGAGGCCAGTGTTGACCATAAAAAGGATAAAATCGTGCATATTCTCGCTGGCTTTGCGCCATCGCTCTTTAAGTGGGTTACGTGCTCTTTCACGTGATGCCTCATAAAGCTGTTTATACTCCGCTGGAGAGAACCACGCCCGGTGAGATATTTTCCCAGAAGTCTTATATGGCACTGAGAAGTCGGGTAGGTTGTCAATCCAGCCATATCGCTTTGCTGTTTTGAATACCTGTCGGATCAGAACGATATCTTTGTGCAATGTGCTGCGCGAAGGAGGCTTGCCGGTTTTGCAGCTTTTAGCGCGGTGCATGCGGAATTCAGAAATCGCTGCAGCCGCGTCTGAGAGGTGGCGTTCTGCCATAAAGGGGAGGATGATTGCATTTAGTCGGGTTTCCTGTTCCTTGATGTAGGTTTTGCTGCGCTGTCCTTGTGTCAGTACTGGCAGCTCCTCAAGGAACTTCTCTGCTGCTTCTTTAAATTTTTTGCCCTTAAGTTTTTCCTCAAGCACACCTGCACGGCTTTTGCCTTTCAGGGTGAGGTACCAGTCTTCAGCATATTCTTTGGCGAGGGCGAGGCTCTCCTCGCCAGTTGATTGCCGCCAGTTGCGTCCTTGAAGGAAGGTTGAGCATTGCCACTTCGTGCTGTTCTCACGCCGATAGATGTGCAGCTTGCCGCCCATCAGTTGATGTTGTTCTGCTTTCATCGTGGCCTCGCGTTGCAGGGGGCTAAAATGTGCAATTTGTGTAAGTCATGTGTAACACATTTAGAGAGCTGTGCAAAATACTAACTTATTGATTTACCGTGTTAATTATTATAAATGTTATAACTATTATATGCTTTTAAGTCCCCTGTGTTTACCAATTTCACCACGCGGGCAGCCGGGTATGGGTATAGAGAATCCGTCAGAAATGGCAAGTGTTCTGGAGGCGCAGTTAGGGAATATGGCGCTTGAGCAAGGCAAGGCGCCGTTGGCGGGCTTCGGGTGCCGTTAGTTTGGCTGGTGTGGCGCTGCGGATGTGCTCTTCTGGCGCGTGGGTTAAATGAGTCGGC
>Ga0255214_1000183_pt1 | contig 16745 bp, 15 predicted proteins | sample Miss_Law_RepB_8d_FD_189951 | JGI IMG/M metagenome (GOLD analysis project Ga0255214, IMG submission 189951) | Freshwater microbial communities from Mississippi River, Louisiana, United States - Miss_Law_RepB_8d | ecosystem: Environmental > Aquatic > Freshwater > River | place: USA: Louisiana... | reverse complement strand
ACACATGACACAGGCCATGTCGACCTCCGCAGATGGCTCTGTAAACGGAAAATAGGAAGGGCGAAATCTCACCGCCAGGTCCTTTTCGAAGAAAGCCTGCAGAAATTCCTCAATCGTGCCACGCAAGTCGGCAAAACTGACCTGCCTGTCAATGAGAAGCCCCTCAACCTGATGAAACATGGGAGTATGAGTAATATCCGAATCGCAACGGTATACCCGTCCCGGGCATATCATGCGATAAGGTGGTTTGGACTCCTCCATCACACGAACCTGCACTGGCGAGGTGTGTGTGCGCAGAACAGTGGCTGGATCAATGTAGAAGGTGTCGTGCATGGCACGCGCTGGATGATGGTCGGGGATATTGAGTGCCCCGAAATTGTGATAGTCGTCCTCGATCTCAGGACCGACGGCAACTGAGTACCCAGCGACACTGAAAATTGCCTGGATGCGTTCAATAGTACGACTGACCGGATGCAGCCCACCGTGATCGTAGCGTCTCCCGGGCAAGGTAATGTCCACCAGCTCGCTGGCCAGTTGTCTCTCCAGAGCCTCCTGCACGAGAACTTCGCGACGAGCATCTAGAGCTTGCTGTATCTGCAACTTGGCCTGATTGATACTTTCCCCGGCCGCTGGACGCTCCTCTGGTGCAAGTTTGCCCAGCCCTTTCAACAAATCGGTAAGGCTACCCTTCTTACCAAGAAAATCGACGCGCAGCTGCTCCAGTGACTTTTCGTCACTGGAGGCAGCGATTGCGATCAATGCCGACTCAACCAGTATTTTTGTGTCTGGCATGCTGTCTACTCGGCCAACTTACGCGGCTAGACTGTTTTTTGCCTGATTGACCAGAGCAGCGAATGCTGCTTTGTCGTGGACTGCCAGATCTGCCATGACTCGACGATCCACCTGAATATTGGCCTTTTTCAGACCTGCAATCAGTTGACTGTATGTCATGCCGTTGGCACGTGACTGGGCGTTGATGCGCGTGATCCACAGGGCACGGAACATGCGCTTCTTCGCCTTGCGATCGCGATACGCATACTGACCGGCCTTGATCACTGCCTGCTTGGCGACTCGGTAAACGCGACTACGCGCTCCATAGTAACCTTTCGCCAGTTTCAGAACCTTCTTGTGACGACGTCTTGCGGTGACGCCTCTCTTAACTCGGGCCATCTTGAATTCCTCTTAAAAATGATGTTAGAAGCGCTTGCCAAGCATGCGGTCGATCAATGGCTTGTCAGAGGGGTGAACCAGTGACGTGCCTCTTAACTGACGCTTGCGCTTGGTAGTCATCTTCGTGAGGATGTGGCTCTTGTTTGCGCTCTTGCGCTTCCAGCCGCCGGCGGTCTGTTTGAACCGCTTTGCCGCTCCGCGGTGGGTCTTGATCTTGTTGCTCATTACTTACTCCGCATTTGTCGTCGTTCAAACGTCATTGTTGAAAGACAACTGAGGGTTGATTTATGAAATACACAGCAATAACGAACCTATCGCCTCGTGCCAACAGCTAGTTAGCAGGTTCGTAGAACGAACCACGATTCGAAGCAATGGATCCTGCTATGACTTCTTCTTTTTGACCGGAGACAGCATCATCACTATCTGCCGACCTTCCATCTTGGGTTCCTGTTCCACTGTGCCGTATTCCTCCAGATCCTTCGCGATCCGTTGAACCAGCTCCAGCCCAAGATGTTGATGGGCTAACTCACGACCTCGGAATCTCAATGACACCTTGGCCTTGTCACCATCGTTAAGGAAACGTATCAGGTTGCGTAGTTTGACCTGATAATCCCCTTCCTCCGTCCCTGGTCTGAACTTGATTTCCTTGACTGTCTGCTTATGTTGCTTCTTCTTGTTAGCAACCTTCTGCTTCTTCAAATCGAATACATGCTTGCCATAGTCCATGATCTTGCACACGGGAGGTTCAGCCTCCGGCGCAATCAGAACCAGATCGAGCTTTGCCTCGCTTGCAGCAGCCCTTGCCTCGTCAATGGACACGATTCCTGCCTGCTCTCCATTTTCCAGGACCAGGCGGACTTCGCTGGCATCTATATGCTCGTTAACAACGGGCTTCTTGGAACTACTCCTCATAGGCGCTTGTTTATACTCTCCAGAATGAACAATCAGTAATGTCGAGAGCAGTTACCGACCACCTCGACTCTCGCTTGCGATATTAGCTCAATTACCTTCGGTTCGCCCGAAACGCGCGACAGCATCAGCAAGGTATTCAGCGAACTGCTCGACTCTCATGGAGCCGAGATCTTCGCCACTCCTGGTTCGGACGGACACCGAACCTGTCTCGACTTCGCGATCACCAGCAACAAGCAGAAATGGCGTCCTGCTCAACGTATGCTCACGGATTTTAAAGCCGATCTTCTCGTTTCTCAAGTCAGCAACTACGCGGAACCCCTTGTCGCTCAATGACTTTCTAACTGACTCGCAGTACTCGGCCTGATTGTCTGTAATGTTGAGAACAACTACTTGCTCAGGCGCGAGCCATACGGGCAGGGAACCTGCGTAATGCTCAATCAACACGCCGATGAAACGCTCGAAGGAACCGAGAATGGCGCGATGCAGCATGACCGGGGTCTGTCGGCTGCCATCTTCCGCTACGAACTGGGCACCGAGCCGCTCAGGCATGGAGAAATCCACCTGAATCGTGCCGCACTGCTGGACACGCCCCATGCAGTCCTTAAGCGAGAACTCGATCTTGGGCCCGTAGAATGCTCCTTCACCAGGCAGCAGCTCCCACGGCATTCCGTTATTCTGCAAAGCTTGCTTCAGAGCTGCTTCTGCCTTGTCCCAAAGCTCCTCGCTGCCTACTCGCTTGGCAGGCCGGGTGGATAATCTCAGAATTATGTCATCGAATCCGAAGTCTCTATAGACCGCGAACAAAAGCTTCATGAACGCAGCGACTTCGCTCTGAATACTGGACTCAGCACAGAAAATGTGACCATCGTCCTGAGTAAAACTGCGCACTCGCATGAGACCGTGCATGCTTCCCGACGGCTCATAGCGATGACAGGAGCCGAATTCCGCAAGTCGCATCGGCAGATCGCGATAGCTCTTCAAACCCTGATTGAATACCTGCACATGGCACGGACAATTCATGGGTTTTATGGCATAGAGACGACTCTCGGACTCAACACTGAACATCTGGTCAGCAAATTTATCTGCGTGACCAGAACGCTCCCAAAGCGAGTAGTCAACCAACTGGGGGGTTCGAATTTCCAGATAGCCATTCTCACGCTGCAACTTCTGCATGTAGTTCTGAATGACCTGATAGATAGTCCAGCCCTTGGGATGCCAGAAAACCATGCCAGGCGCTTCTTCCTGGAAGTGAAACAGAGCTTGCTTCTTGCCAATCTTGCGGTGATCACGCCGCTCGGCTTCTTCCAGTCGCTGCAAATACTGGTCGAGCGCCTTCTTGTCACCCCAGGCAGTGCCATAGATGCGCTGCAGCATCTCGTTGTTTGAATCGCCACGCCAGTATGCGCCAGCGACGGAAGTCAGCTTGAACGCTTTGAATCGACTTGTCTCCGGCACATGCGGGCCACGACAAAGATCGATGAATTCGCCTTGACTATAGAAGGACAGAGGTTCATCGCCGGGAATGCTCTTGATGATCTCAACCTTGTACTTCTCACCTTTCGCTTCGAAAAGGGCTATGGCTTCAGCACGATCGAGCACAGAGCGACTGACCGAAAGATTCTCTGCCACGATCTGCCTCATTGTCTCTTCGATCTTTTCCAGATCCTCGGGCGTGAACGCTCGCTCGTAGGAGAAGTCGTAGAAAAAGCCGTCCTCGATTACGGGACCTATCGTGACCTGCGCCTGCGGAAACAGTCTCTGAACAGCCTGAGCCATTAGGTGCGCGCAAGAATGTCGCAGCACTTCGAGACCATCCGCATCTCGTTCCGTGATGATTGCAAGTTCACAATCTTTCTCGACCACAAACGAGGTATCGACGAGCTTGCCATCAACACGGCCCGCAAGCGCTGCCCGCGCAAGACCAGCCCCTATCGAACTTGCGATCGAGGCAACGGATACCGGCTCGGCAAATTCACGAGTGCTTCCATCTGGCAGAGTGATAATTGGCATGGCAATCCTGATGACGAAAAGAATCGAGCCGGAGCGCATGGCTTCCGGCACGATTCAGTGATTTCTGATGATAAAAAAGGGCATTCTGGTAGGCACGACCAGATTCGAACTGGTGACCTCTACCATGTCAAGGTAGCGCTCTAACCAACTGAGCTACGCGCCTAGAATGAGCTCTTTCAAAAGAAGCGCGATTATAGGGGGGCAAATTCAAAACTACAACACAGGCATCCTGTTGCGCAGGAACGCCATTCGCTGTGGCGCACCCGACAAGATCGGAGTCAAGCCTCCAATTGCAAGAGGCGTTTCTTCAGCCGGGCGACCAGATCCCGAGTTGCCGCGGCCGCTTCGAAATCGAGGTTCCGAGCCTGCTTATACATCTGCGCCTCGAGTCGTGCGACTTCCTTGCCGAGCGCTCTGACATCATCCTGAATATGCTCCACTCCAGCAGCGGTGCCTGAGTGATTTGAAGCGCCTTGCCCGCGCCTGCGACTGCGCGACTCGCCTGCCTCAGAGTAAGCCCCCTCCATGACATCCGTTATGCGCTTGCTCACCCCAACAGGTTTGATCCCATGAGTCGCATTGAAAGCCAACTGCACACTTCTTCGATTTTCGGATTCCGCGATGGCACGCTCCATTGACCCGGTTATCCGATCTGCGTACAGAATTGCCCTGCCATTGAGATTGCGCGCAGCGCGTCCTATTGTCTGTATGAGCGAGCGCTCCGAACGAAGAAAGCCTTCTTTGTCTGCATCCAGGATTGCCACGCAGGAAACTTCTGGAATATCGAGCCCTTCACGCAGAAGATTTATGCCGACCAGCACATCGAAGGTGCCCAACCGCAAGTCCCTGATGATTTCAGAGCGCTCCACCGTGTCGATATCCGAATGGAGATAACGCACTTGAACGTCGTGATCATTGAGAAAGTCCGTCAGGTCCTCTGCCATGCGCTTGGTCAGAACAGTAACAAGCACTCGCTCCTGTCTCGCTGTCACCTCGCGTATCACCGAAAGCAAGTCATCTACCTGCGTACTTGCTGGTCTGATCTCCAGCACCGGATCCACGAGACCCGTGGGTCGTACTACCTGACGCACTACTTGTCCTGCATGAGACTCCTCATAGGGCCCGGGCGTTGCCGAAACGAATATCATCTGAGGAACAATCTCTTCCCACTCCTCGAAACGCAGAGGCCTGTTGTCCAGTGCCGAGGGCAGCCGAAATCCGTATTGCACAAGAGTTTCCTTGCGCGAACGATCGCCTTTGTACATGGCGCCCAATTGCGGAATCGAGACATGAGATTCGTCTGCAATCAGCAGCGCATTGGGCGGAAGATAGTCATAGAGAGTGGGAGGCGGCTGTCCCGCCAACCTGCCTGACAGATACCTGGAGTAGTTCTCTATACCATTGCAGTAGCCTAGCTCTGCAATCATTTCAAGATCATACTGTGTGCGCTGTGCCAGCCGCTGAGCCTCAACCAGCTGATGATTGCCTTCCAGTTGCAGCACTCTCTCGCGCAATTCCTGCTTGATAAGATCTACCGCGTCGAGCATGGTCTGTCGTGGCGTGACGTAATGAGACTTCGGGAACACTGTAAGACGTGGCACCTTTTTCACAACAGCGCCAGTCAATGGATCGAAATACGCCAACGACTCGATCTCGTCATCGAAAAGCTCGACTCTTATTGCGTACTTGTCAGACTCCGCAGGATAGATATCAATGACATCGCCGCGCACGCGGTAGGTGGCCCGCTGCAGTTCCATATCATTGCGCGTGTACTGCAACTCGGCCAGTCTGCGCAACAGACCGCGCTGTTCCACTTTGTCACCACGATCTAGGTGCAGCACCATATGCAGATAGGACTTGGGGTCACCCAGTCCGTAGATGGCGGAGACGGTAGCAACGACAATGACATCCGGACGCTCCAGCAAGGCCTTGGTCGCCGAAAGCCGCATCTGTTCGATGTGCTCATTGATCGACGAGTCCTTCTCGATATAAAGGTCGGAAGAAGGTACGTAGGCTTCCGGCTGGTAATAGTCGTAATAGGAAACGAAGTACTCGACGGCGTTTTCCGGAAAGAACTCAGAGAACTCACCATAGAGCTGAGCTGCAAGAGTCTTGTTGGGGGCCATGACCAGAGCCGGCCTCTGCGTGCGCGCGATCACATTCGCAATTGTGAATGTCTTTCCCGAACCAGTCACACCAAGTAGCGTCTGCGCAGCGAGACCGCTTTCCAACCCATCGACAAGCTTCTCGATTGCCGCTGCCTGATCACCCGCAGGTTTGAATCTGGAAGCCAGTTTGAAGCCAGTGGTCATGTCAGGAATTTCCAAGTGAACGGGATGCAGAAATGAAATGCATGTGCGCGCTGCAGTATATCAACATTGCCTGAAAACGAGGCTCAGCACTTAGGAGTTGACCCCCCCGGGGATACTGATTAGTATACGCACGCTTTGAGAGTGATCGAGAATCTCTCCGCAATTACTGCCCAATAGCTCAATGGTAGAGTAGGTGACTGTTAATCACTTGGTTCCTGGTTCGAGCCCAGGTTGGGCAGCCATATCCCCCTTCTTTTTTTGCAAAACCTCCCCGATTCTTATAGCCATAGCACACTCTCGGTGCCACTTATGCCTGATTGAACATTGCGGTATAGTGGCGCGCGAATGTCTTTTTTCAACCAGCACAGGAGCTTTGACCAGATGAGATTCCTATTGGCCGCACTTTTACTCAGCCTCGGCAATTTCCTGCACGCCGCCGAAAGTGCAAACCCGGTCGTCTTGATGGAAACCAACAAGGGCAATATTCGAATTGAACTGTGGGCCGACAAGGCGCCAATCACTGTTGCCAACTTTCTGCGCTACACGGAAGCAAATTTTTACAACGGCCTGATATTCCACCGCGTAATTCCCAGTTTCATGATTCAGGGGGGCGGGTTCAATCCTGCCATGGTGCAGTCATCCACCTTCGAACCCATCAAGAATGAGGCTACCAGCGAACTGAAGAATCTTCGTGGCACGCTTGCGATGGCGCGAACCCAGGTGGTGGACAGTGCAAGCAGTCAGTTCTTCATCAATCTGGTTGATAATGCCTACCTTGATCACGCAGACGATACCGCTCGCGGATTTGGTTATGCAGTGTTCGGTGAAGTCATCGAGGGAATGGATGTCGTGGACATGATTGCGACCGTTCCAACGGGCAACGCTCAAGGCCACCAGAATGTGCCGCTGGAGCCGGTGATCATCACCAGCGTGCGGCGAGAATAAGGTGAACTGGTTCCGGTATCGCACACCAGTCTGTGCGCTACCGGAATGCTTGTTGACACGGCATCACGCGCGATTTCATTTCTTGTGCAGGGGAGTCACCTTTGCACGTTCCAACTTGGCAGTTCGCTCCTGAACTTCTGCCTGCCAGACTTGATGATTTGCGCCCTCCTTCGGATTGAAACCATCCACCACCTTCATGAGTATTGCGCGAATTGCAGCAATATCCATTCGCTTGCACGCGCCCTGAAGTTCCTGCAGATACTGCTCGAGCTCATTCCAAGGCAACGCATCTTCTTCCGCACGCATGATCTTTGGATGATCGGTGCCTGTGACTGACTCACCTATCAACAATTCCTCGAACAGTTTTTCTCCGGGGCGCAGACCCGTATACTCGATAGCAATATCGCCGCGATAGGAATTCTCATCCCTGACGTTGTACCCCATCAGATGCACCATCTTGCGGGCGAGATCGATGATGCGAATAGGCTCGCTCATGTCGAGCACAAAGACATCCCCACCACTCGCCATGGCACCAGCTTGTATGACCAGCTGTGCCGCCTCCTGCACAGTCATGAAGTAGCGCGTCACTTCGGGATGCGTCACCGTGACCGGACCACCCGCACTTATCTGCCTGCGGAACAAGGGCACCACTGATCCTGAAGATCCGAGCACATTGCCGAACCGCACCATGCTGAAACAAGTGGGGCTGTTCTTGACTGCCAGCGCCTGAAGAATCTGCTCCGCAAAGCGCTTTGTCGCGCCCATGAAATTGGTGGGACGCACGGCCTTGTCGGTGGAAATCAAGACGAAATTGCGCACCCCCGTTTTCTCCGCAGATTGCGCCGAGACCAGGGTGCCAAAGATGTTGTTCTGCACTCCTTCCACGATGTTGCTTTCCACCATGGGCACCTGCTTGTAGGCAGCGACGTGATACACCGTCTCCACGGCAAATCGCCGCATGGTGTGCTCCATCAGAATTGGACTGCAGACATTGCCCAGGAGCGCCACCAGCTCTGTGTCCTCTCCTTGGTCCAGCGTTGCGCGAATCTCGAGCAACTCGTTCTCAACTGTGTACAGACCATATTCGGAGCTATCCATCAGCACCAGCCTAGAAGGCCTGAGGAACAGAATCTGTCGACACAATTCCGACCCGATCGAGCCGGCAGCACCTGTGACGAGAACTGAACAGCCCGTGATACAGGCGCCCATGAGCTTGGGATTCGGCGGCACTATGTCTCTGCCCAGCAAGTCCTCTATATCGATATCGCGGACATCGGCGACACCCACTCTGCCGGAAACCATATCGAAGAGATCCGGCACCGTTTTTACGTGGACGGGCAGATGCTCAAGGCGATTCAGTATCTCCTTGCGCTCGGCGTGCGTCGCCGAGGGCACCGCCAGCAGTATCTGCCTGACGGAGAAATTCTCGATCAGGTCATTCAGCAAGCCGGGGCTGTACACGCGGATTCCATGCACCGTGCTGCCCACCAGCCCCTTGCTGTCGTCGACGAATGCGACCGGAAGATACTGGTGACCATTCTGCAGCGCTGCAACCAGTTGCATACCCGAGCTGCCCGCGCCATAGATGATCACAGGCTCCTTGGGGCGAAAGTTCTGTATGAGAGTTTGCAAGGCTACTTTCGCCACGAATCGACTGCCACCAACGAATAAAAGTGCAACCATCCAGTAGATGGCGATAATCGCGATCTCGTAACCGGCAGGCACTCCTGCAACATAGGATGCAACCGCCAGCAAAATCGTGGAAATGGTGACACCCTGGAGAACGATGAATCCTGACTGCAGACCCATGTAAAGAAGGATCGCACGATAGAGCCCGATCTTGTAGAAGGTGAGCACACTGGCAAGATTCGCCAGTGCCACAGGCACGTAGGCATCCTGAAATGAAAAAAGAAAATTGGAACCCAGTAATGCAAAGGACAGCCAGAGTGCCAGCGCCAGCATCACACTGTCTGCCAGCATCATCAGCATCTGCTTGACAGTCCTGGACAAGGGGACTGTATACAAGTTCATCGGGACTCCCGACCTGCATCAAGTCGATATGCAAGCAGCCACAAGGGTACTATGGCCAGCGCAGCGAAATATACCCCGTGTTCAGGGTATCCGTTCGACAGAGCGGCGATGGGAAACAGCCACATCAGATTGATGGCAGTCACCATCCAGCCCACTTTCCCATGACTGCGGTAGCTGGTAGCTGCATGTTGATATGCGTGCTGCTTGTGTGCTTGATGCATTTTTTCGCCACGCAGCAGGCGTCGCACCAGGGTGAAGGTGGCATCGATGACAAAGCAGGCAAGCAGGATCACCCAGGACCACAACGACATGCTTCCATGCAGGTAGGAGACCAACGCTACAAGCCCAAGTGTGAGGCCCAGGAACCCACTGCCGACATCACCCATGAATATCCTTGCCGGCGCCAGGTTCCATACCAGAAAACCGCACGATGCGGAGAACAGCCCCAGACAGAGCAAAGCGAGAGGCACGTCATCACCCCAAACCAGGAGCAATGATGCAGCCAGACAAACGAATGCCGCTTCCATTCCTGCCAGTCCATCAATGCCATCCATGAAATTGTAGAGATTGCACAACCACACCAGTGACACCGGCACCAGCAGCCATTGCAACACAGCCCCATCAATCAACCAAGGTCCGAGGGGCAGTGCGGGAATGTCGCCAGCAAGAATCACAGCGGCAAAAGCACAGCAGAATTGCACTATGAGGCGAACGCCGGCATCCAGCTGAAGACGATCGTCCGCATATCCAGCGACAGCAACAGGCAGTGCCGCAACAAGCAACCCGGCATTCACCCAACCAAGTGAGAAGCGCACTGTGAGGAACAACACTGTCACAAGATACGCCAGCACTATGGCGAGCCCGCCACCTACGGGGGTGGGCACCTCATGCAAACCGCGATTGGAAGGCAATGCAAGCAATCGCGAACGCAAAGCATGAGTTCTTATCGCAGCCGTCACAGCTACCGCGAACAGAAATACCATCGGCAATATGAAGAATTCAAACATAAATGGCTCAGCAGATTGTCTTGACATGCAGGACGCCCGAAAGCGCCCTCCATGTGCACTTTGTTGCGCTACTCTCGGGAGCTCACCACAATACGATCTCGATTGCGCGCAATGGTTGCAGGACCGATCCCCTTGACTTGCTCAAGATCCTCGACAGACTTGAACTCACCATTCTGTTCGCGGTAGGCAACAATCTCGCGAGCCTTGGCAATTCCAATACCTTCGAGAGCCATTGCCAGGGTTTCCGCGTCCGCCGTGTTGATATCAACCTGCGTTCGCGCTTCCGCCACTTCAGCCGGACGAGGTTCGGTCTGCGCCCACGCAGGCGAGTGCAATGTCAGGAGAGAAGCAACGCACAAAGCGATCAAGCATGAAGTCCTTTTCATGATGGGTTTCCTTAGTTTCCAATTGGATTGAACAATGGCAGTCTTATCGAGACTGCTCTTTCAATCTAGCAAAGATTGGAAAAACTGCCATGCAGCAGTTCTGCGATCTTCTCCAGCCGCCACCCCGGATCCTCTGCAGCTGTGATCGGTCTGCCAATAACGAGGTAGTGACTGCCGGCCAACACTGCATCCACCGGCTTGAAAATTCGCTTCTGATCGTTTGCCGCGTCAGCCTCTGTCCGAATGCCCGGAGTGACGAGACAGAATGTTTCCCCAAGATGGGACTTGAGCATGGCTGTCTCTGCTGCCGAGCAAACCACGCCATCCATCCCGCAATCACGCGCAAGCGAGGCAAGCCGAAGCACCTGTTGCGCTGGTGTTATCGTGATGCCCACCTCGGCAAGGTCCTCCTGAGACAGGCTGGTCAGCACGGTGACCGCAATCAGGAGTGGCTTGTGCTGGGCGTAACTTACGGCTTCACGAGCCGCCCGCATCATGGCGCTGCCGCCCGATGCATGCACGTTCACCATCCAGACCTTCAGCGCGCAGGCTGCCGCAACGGCCTTGGCGACAGTATTCGGAATATCGTGAAACTTGAGATCCAGAAACACGTCGAATCCCATGTCGATTGCCGCTCTGACAAAATCAGGACCTGCTGCCGTGAAGAGTTCTTTGCCGATTTTCACGCGACACAGCTCAGGATCCAGCTTGCTCAGCAACTGCGTAGCCTGCTCCGCCGACGCGTAATCGAGTGCGACTATGATGCGCTTCGGGTCAAACTTGGAATTGATCATGGAATTACCATTTCACGGTGCCGGCGGCGACGCCTGAAGATTTTGTGTTCTGTTGACTGAGCTCGCGCCGACCGAGACCTGCTCCAGACTGGTTATGCGCGTGTGCAATTGAGCAATCTCCCGCTCTTTGCGCCAGCGACGAGACCAGCCGCTGCCCAGCAGCAGACCCAGCAGCCCTCCAAGGGCAAACGCTGCAAGCACCCAAAGCGCCAATGGCTGGGCGGAAAACGCCATAAATCCAAGTGACAGTGGCACCGGCTGTGAGTTGAAGAATGAAAACACGACGCTCAGCAAGAACACCACCGCCAGGAGGCAATGTGAAAGAACTCGCAAGATTGTCGACATAAATGGGGGCTCCAACGTGTTTCTGCGCGTTATTCAAGCTGAGACAAAAAAAACGGCAAGCTCTGGAGAGATTGCCGTTTTTTTCGAGTTGCAAAAGTATATCGCCTGCAGTCTAAGGATGCATTTCGAGACTGAGATTTACGCGATCCCGCAATTCCTTACCAGGCTTGAAGTGAGGGACATATTTGCCACTCAGATCCACCGGCGTACCCGTCTTTGGGTTGCGACCGACACGTGGAATGCGGTAGTGCAGTGAAAAACTGCCGAACCCACGTATTTCGATTCGCCCACCTTCAGACAACACCTGAGACATATATTCAATCATTGCCTTCACTGACAGCTCGACATCCTTGGCGGATAGCTGAGTCTGCTTGCTTGCAATCCGATCGATCAGTTCAGATTTGGTCATGGCCTATTCCTTGTAATAATCGCTGCTGACCTGCGTCAACGCTGCACTCGAAAACAAGCACCTTCAGAGACTACTTCTTCTCCATTTCTGCCTTGATAAGGTCACCAATAGTAGTGGGTGCTGCAGCAGAGGCAGGCTCCTGATTCCTGTGCTCCTGGACCGCTGACTTCTCGTCATCGATTTCAATAGCCTTGATGGACAGACCCAGCACTCGGCTCTTGCGATCAACACTGATCACTTTCACTTCGACCTCGTCTCCTTCTTTCAGGAAGTTACGTGCATCTTCCACTTTCTCACGACTGATTTCGGAAGCACGTAACACACCTTCAACCCCATCCTTCAGAGCTACCGCGGCGGACTTCGCATCCACTGAAGACACGACGCCCTTCACGATGCTGCCTTTCTCGAACTCGCCGACATAGCTGACGAAAGGATCATCAGAAAGCTGCTTGATGCCCAGAGAAATACGCTCGCGCTCGGAATCGATAGACAGGATAACAGTCTCGATCTCGTCGCCTTTCTTGTAGGCACGCACAGCTTCTTCACCGGGCTCGTCCCAGGAAATGTCGGACAGGTGCACCAAACCATCGATGTTGCCTTCCAGACCGATGAAAATACCGAAGTCAGTGATGGACTTGATGCTGCCACTGATCTTGTCGCCCTTCTTGTATGCCTCTGCAAACCGATCCCACGGGTTCTGGAAGCACTGCTTGATACCTAAGGAAATGCGACGACGCTCTTCGTCGATGTCGAGGATCATCACGTCGATCACATCGCCCAACTGCACGACCTTAGAGGGGTGTACATTCTTGTTCGTCCAGTCCATTTCGGAAACGTGCACAAGACCTTCCACTCCCTGCTCCAGCTCGGCGAAGCAGCCATAGTCGGTGAGGTTGGTGACCGTCGCCTTGACGATTGAATTCTCGGGATAGCGTGCCTTGATGGCCACCCACGGATCTTCTCCCAGTTGCTTCAGGCCAAGAGACACGCGATTGCGCTCTCTGTCGTACTTCAGGATCTTGACCTGAATCTCGTCGCCAACATTGACTATTTCGCTAGGGTGCTTGATGCGCTTCCAGGACATGTCGGTGATGTGCAGCAGACCATCCACGCCGCCCAGGTCCACGAAAGCACCGTAGTCGGTGAGATTCTTGACAACGCCCTTGACGGACATGCCTTCCTGCAGTGCGGCCAGCAGCTCGTCACGCTCTTCGGTACTGACGGCTTCAAGGACTGCACGACGTGACACCACGACGTTGTTGCGTTTCTGATCCAGCTTGATCAGCTTGAACTCAAGTTCCTGACCTTCCAGATGGGTGGTGTCGCGTATCGGACGCACGTCAACCAGCGAACCAGGCAGGAACGCACGAATATTGTTGAGGTCGACAGTGAAGCCACCCTTGACCTTGCCATTGATGACACCCTTGACAACTTCGTTCTTCTCGAACGCTGATTCCAGATCCATCCAGGACTCGGCACGCTTGGCCTTCTCGCGGGACAGGCGTGTCTCACCGAAACCGTCTTCTACGGTTTCCAGTGCCACTTTCACTGAATCGCCAACTGACAGAGAGAACGTGCCGTTCTCATCCAGAAACTGGCTGCGTGGAATAACACCTTCGGACTTCAACCCAGCGTGGACTGTCACCCAGTCCGAATCGATCGCGATGATCACACCAGTCACAATCGCACCAGGTGTCATGTCAATATCATTCAAGCTCTGTTCAAACAATTCAGCGAAACTATCACTCATTTCTATTCCTGTGGTTCACGAGACTTGCCGTGCTCCAGCGTGCACGGGGTTGTTGAAAAAACACAAAGTGCGCGACACGCGCTGGCTCAATCGCTCACTCTGTGGATGGAACAGGGTTTTCCTTTATCGGACCAAAGCGCTGTTCGACCAGTGCGAGCACACGCTGCACTACCTGATCGATGTCAAGCGAGGTGGTATCCACCGTCACAGCATCCTCGGCCGGTCGCAAGGGCGACACGCTGCGGGTGCTGTCGCGCTCATCGCGCGCCTGTATATCCCGAAAAAGGCCGGAGAGGGTAACATCAATACCCTTATCAATCAACTGCTTATATCGCCTCTTTGCGCGCTCCTCGGCAGAGGCTGTCAGGAACACCTTGAGCCCGGCATCCGGGAACACCACGGTGCCCATGTCCCGGCCATCGGCCACTAGTCCCGGCCACTGGCGAAACTGATGCTGCCGCGCAAGCAATGCCTGCCTGATGGCGGGAATCACGGCCACTTCGGAAGCTGCTCGGCCAGCCGCCTCATCGCGCAACTGATCCGACACTTCCTCGCCATCCAGCCAGATCTTGCCACCCTCCAGATCGAAACGGATCTGCATGGCCTCGGCCAAGGGGAGCAAGCCCTCCTCGTCATTCGTGGCAACTCCTGCCTTGTCGGCTGCCAGACCGAGCAGGCGATACAGCGCACCACTGTCCAGGAAATGCCAGCCCAGCAGCGCGGCGAGTCTGGTGCTGATGGTGCCCTTGCCGGAGCCACCGGGGCCGTCTATCGTCAACACCGGCGGCGAATGGGCGGCGGATTGAGCGACTCCCCTTGCTGACGCGGCTTCAGTATCTCGAAAGTGTCGAACAACGAAATGATCCCGGGCCTGCTTCGCAGCGGCAAAATGCTTTGCCAGAAGTGCGCCCTCCCCGTCCAGGATGGCCTGACGCATACGGGCGAGCTCTTGCGTGTAGGCATCCAGCACTGCCACCGTGGCGGGACCATTCGCCAGAAATACGTCACGCCACATGGCCGGGTCGCTGGAGGCAATCCGCGTGAAACCTGCAAACCCCCCGGCCGCATAGCGGAAGATATCGTCGGACAGCGACTGACTCGACAAGGTATTCACCAGTGCAAATGCAAGCAGATGAGGCAGATGACTCGTGGCTGCGAGAACGGCGTCATGATCCTGGACGGACATTTCGTGCACTTCGGCACCTAGCCGCTGCCAGAGCTGGCGCACAGCCACAAGAGCTTCGGGAGCCGTTGCATTGCCTGGGGTGAGAATGACCTTGCGCCCTTCGTACAGATGAGGCGTCGAGGCATCGTAACCACTTCGTTCCGATCCGGCGATGGGGTGAGCAGGCACGAAAAGCGGGTAGTCCTCGCCATATACGGCACGGACGTCCTCTACCACGGTGCCCTTGACACTCGCAGCGTCGGTGATGATGGCGTCAGGGCGGGCATGCTGACGAACCTGCTGCAGAATTGACCGAACACTCAGCGTGGGCACGCACAGAACAATCATGTCGGCAGCACCCGCCAGGGCCGAGAGGTCGCTCGACCAGCGGTCGATCACACCGTCAGACTCCGCCCTGCGCAACGGCGCCGCATCACGCCCGCAGGCATCGATGGCGCTGCACGCCTGGCGCGAGTGCAGGCCGCGGGCAATGGACCCGCCAATCAAGCCCAGTCCGACGATGAGGATGCGCATCTGTTCAAGTGGTTTCACGGACTTGATCCTTTGCCATGGGGTAGGAGCCGAGGAATTTCACACTGACAGTTCTTTCCTGCAACTGTCCCAGCACGCTGCGCACGGCGGCGTCGTCTCGATGACCCTCGAAGTCGATGAAGAAGACATAGGCCCAGATGCTGTCACGCGCAGGACGAGTCTCGATCTTGGTCAGGCTTACGGCGAAGGTGTTGAATGGTTCGAGCACACGGAACAGCGCGCCGGGGCGATTCTCGGTGCACACCAGAATGGACGTCTTGTCATGTCCTGTACGCGCGGCCTGTTCGCGCGAGAGCACCAGGAAACGCGTGCTGTTGTTGCTCTTGTCCTGAATGCGACGCGACGCGATCTGCAAACCATACAACGAGGCCGCGCGTTCACCCGCGATGGCGGCAGTCGCCGGATCTGCTGCAGCCAGACGGGCGGCCTCGGCATTGCTGGCCACTTCCACGGTGGGCAGCGCCGACAGATTGGCCTTGAGCCAGTGCCGGCACTGGGCAAGCGACTGGCGGTGGGAAACAACACGGGTGATGCTCTGCGTTGTGGCCTGCGGATGCAGCAACAGATTGTGTTCGATGGGAATGATGACTTCCGCGAGAATGGTGAGGCTGGTGTCCATCAGGCATTCCTGCGTGATGGTCACTGCCCCTTCCGTCGAATTCTCGACTGGTACGACGCCGAACCGCGCCCGGCCCGCTTCGACCTCTGCAAAGACATCGTCGATGCTCGGCAGGCTGCGCTTGCCGGCAGCATCTCCGAAGTGTCGATCGGCTGCCGCATGGGTAAAAGTGCCTTCCGGCCCCAGATAGGCAATCACACCTTCAGCAAAGCTGGTCTCGCCCGCGCTCATGCGTCCGGAGCTTCCGCTGCAGCGTCGGCCGCGTCATCGTCGTTTGCGTGAGGCTCCTGATCGTCAGGCTCCTGTACTCGCTCGAGGCCAACCAGTCTTTCCTCGGC
>Ga0255214_1000181_pt1 | contig 16821 bp, 19 predicted proteins | sample Miss_Law_RepB_8d_FD_189951 | JGI IMG/M metagenome (GOLD analysis project Ga0255214, IMG submission 189951) | Freshwater microbial communities from Mississippi River, Louisiana, United States - Miss_Law_RepB_8d | ecosystem: Environmental > Aquatic > Freshwater > River | place: USA: Louisiana... | reverse complement strand
AACAATAATATTTTTTGTAATTAAATTTCTTTATTTCGTAGCTTCCTATTTTCATAATATCTTTTATTCGCTTCTTTTCTAGCTAGTATTTTTTCTTCTTCTGTTTGAATTGGTCTCGTTACACCTAATTCTAAAAGTTTTGACTTCTTTTTTTCATAATATTTTTTGTTTGCTTTTGCGACTTGTTCTTTATATTTTGCAGCTTGTTCTTCTGCTGTTAGTTTTGGTTTAGGTTCAATACCTAATTCTGCTTTCTTTTTTTGATAATATTTTGCTTGTGTTTCTTTTAATTTTTGTTTATATTGTTCTATTTTTTTTTCTTCAAATTTTAATAAGTGTTCTTTTATTTCTATCCAATTTGTTTTTAGGCATTCAAAACTTTTTAATTCTGTATCTCGCTTAATTGATTTAAGATTTAAATAATTGTCTGTAATTTGTTTAGTTGCTGCTTTATAGATTTCAGGTGTAATAAGGTTTGTAGGATTCCAAACTGGCTCATATTTTTCAATATGATTCTTCCTTTCTTCAATTATTTCTTCAATTTTTTTAAGATTATCAAGTGGTTGTCTTTTTAAAATAAAAGATGGTATTTTGTTATTTAAAATATTTGCTTCAATTGTTTCTACAAATTTATTAACAGTTTTAATGTCATTTATATTTAATTTCATATTAGTTTTATAACCATCACTATCAATATAATAAAATCGTACATTTTCGTTTAAAATGTGATAAATAATTTGACTTGAAGATGTGAAGAATTTTTCAGTATCAATATAACACGTATAACTCATACTATGGCTATCTACAAAGGTATATTCTACAAGCGACATTTGTTGGTTCTAATATATTAAAAGAAAATATTTCTAAATCAATGTTTTTAATTAATATATATTAAAAGCAAATATATCCTAAATTTCTTTAAACTAATTTTAAGATTAAGATAATTTTTTAAGATGTTTTCTATTCTATTTTTTTTGAAAATGAAAAACGCAAAAGTGTTTGAGATTTTATTAAAAGCAGCACAATTTGTTGTTATATTATAAACTATAATAAAATAGTCTTTGAAAATCAAAAATATAAAAATATAGAATAGAAAACATCTTAAAAAATTATCTTAATTTTCTATATATAAATATCAAATAAATCATTTCAATTTTATTTATCAGGCTATTATTTTTTAAGTAACTAAAAATTTATATTTTATTTTCCCAACAGCAGTAAAATAAATATCAAATAAATCATTTCAATTTTATTTATCAGGCTATTATTTTTCAACAACTAAAAATTTATATTTTATTATCCCAACAGCAGTAAAATAAATATCAAATAAATCATTTCAATTTTATTTATCAGGCTATTATTTTTTCAATAACTAAAAATTTATATTTTATTATCCCAACAGCAGTCAATTTATTAAGCAATAAATAAAAGTAACAGCAGTAAAATATAAATATAAAAAATATAAAATATTTAATATATAAAATATAAATATATAATTTATAAAATAATATTTAACTTTAAATATTAAATATTATTAATACTCTGCCATATCACTATCGTTATTATAAGCTTCATTTTCTTCTTGTTCTTCGTTATATTGAATTCGTTTTTTATGTTGGTCTTCAATTTCATTTTTATCATAAGTTCCAGTAGCCAAATAAGTTTTCAATTTTAAAAAACCTGATTTAAATTGTTTATCATCAAAACTATAGAATGATAATGACAAAATACTAAACCAACCATTATGACTCTTAAGAAGTTCATAATCTACACCTGTTAATTCTTCAAATTCATTTTTAATTTTATTGTTAGTATTTTTTCTTTTAATAATGGCTTCTTCTTGATTTGTTAAAGGTAATCCATCTGAACGTTTTTCTAACGCACTGTAATATAAATCAGTTTCGTCACTTGATATTAAAACCCAATTTTTAGCAAAATAATTATTAAACCTAGTAAAAGCGTTGAATAATACTTCATAAGTATCTTTAAATAGCTTAAAAATTAATTTGTCTATTTCTTCTTGATTGCTACTAGGTATAATTTCATTATTAGTTTTAATCTGAAATTTTTTCCTACTTTTATCACATACCTTACAAAAAGATTTATTTTTTGGTAATTTATTAATAGCATCTGTAATAATATCCATTATTGCTGTCATCACATCAAAACAACTATACTCTTTTCGGTAATATTGGGGTTTAAGAGCAATAAATTTTGTTTTTGAATTTTCAAATACAAATATGTATTTATTTTCGGTATTCTGTATGTATCCTTGAAAGAAATCTTCTATGTTGATAAATGTAAACTCATTAGTAGCTCGTTTAATTGGTCTCGTTACTTTTCTACTTATAAGTGTTTCTTCTTGTGATACTTCTTCTTTTTGAATTATTGGTGTTTCTTTTTCAATTATAGGTGTTTCTTTTTGTTTAAGTATATTAATAGTATCATTTAATAATTTAATTTGCTCATCTTTCATTCTTAATTCAAGGTCTTTCATTTTAATAATATTTTCCAATTCCAATACTTTAAAAGATAAATCAGCCATTCTTATAATATATTAAAAGAAAATATTTTTAAGTTATTTTCTTTTAATATAATATTCCTAAATTAATTGAATTTCTTTTAATTGTTTCTTTTTTAAATATTGTTGATGTTTTTTTTCTTTATAAGCACTATATTTTTCAGGGTCATTTTTTATCTTTTCAAATGATTCTCTTGATGATTTATTTATTTTTTCTTTATTGTTTTCATAGTATGACCTTAATCGCTGTAAGTGTTTTTTGTATTGTTCAATTGCTTTGTTTTCGTCCATTCTCCTTAATATAATAAAAGAAAAAATATTTTTAAATTGTTTTAAAATTTTAATATATTTATATATTAAAATGTCAATAAGTTTTAACCTAAACGATTACAAAAGCACTAGTAGCACCGAAAATAACATTAATATAGAGGCTGAAGGAGAGAAATATTTTGTAGAATTGACTGGTGATAGTATGCTGGGTGATTTGATAGTCCCTAACCTTCATTTATATCACGATGGAAAAATAATTTTTGGCGATAATTCAGAACAAACGACAGCATATATACCTCAACCTGAACCAACACCTTTAACTGAACTCCACAATATTTTTAGAGAGAATAATGAATTTAACAAAGTAATCAAATTTAATGATATTAACCAGTCAGGAAATTATGGTCAAATCTATCAAATGGGAAATAACTTGATTTTAAATTCTATTAATGGTGTCATTAGACTAAAAACACAAAATAGTTTAAACGATATTCAAATTGATGGTAATAATAATATAACGAATGTTTCACAAATCTCTTTAAACACTATACGATTAATTGATAGTGTTAATTCTTTAAATCAATCCTCTATTATTCAAAGCGGTCAAAATGTATTTATTCCGCATTTAAAAACAAACTCCCTTATTTTAAATGATATATCTATTAATGAATTTGTAAGCAGTCAAGAAACCACTAATACTTATTTGCTTAATCAGCTTGTAACAGCAAGAAATGAGCTTGGAACAAGCATTACATCTAATACTAATAATATTAATGCTATTAGAACCGAAATAAGAGATTTAAGTAATAATATAGCTATAAATACCGCAACTATTCAAACATACCAAAATACGAATCAAAGTATTTTAGATTTACAAACTGCTGTAAGCACGGCTAATAGCAACATATTAACGCTACAAAATAATACATCAAATATTAATAATACAAACGATTTGAGCAAACCAATTAGCACAGCAACACAAACAGCTTTAAATTTAAAAGCACCTATTAGTAATCCAACTTTCACAGGCACAGCAAATATTCCAACCCTTATAATAGGAGGTTCAACAAATCCAACAAATGTGAATACAACCCTTTCTTATTTAAATACACAATTACAAACAAATCAAGGAATTTATACTAATGGGATTGCTTCTTTGGAGGCTTCCAAAGCACCACTTGACAGCCCAAGTTTCACAACTAAAATCACAACACCAAATGTGGTCACAAATATAATTCAAGCCACAGCTACTAACTCAAGTTTGTCTATTGGCGAAAACATTTTAACAGGTGAAATAAAATTTAATAGCCCTAGTGGGACAAACCGATTTTATGGGTCAAATACTTTTTATGGGACTTGTGGTTTTCCAGGAACTATATGGTCTAAAAATGTTTATTTAGAAAGGCTTGGCGTGAATAGTAGCGCTGGCATTTTATATGTTGATGCTTCAAATATTTTAATTGGTTCAGGAAATGTAACAAACATAATAAAAATAGGTCGTTTAGGGTTAGAGACGACTATAGACCAAAATGGTAATTGGAATTTTGGAAATAAAAAATTAACAAGCACTAGAACACCTGTAGAAAACACCGAATTAGTTAATAAATCTACTTTGGATAGTTCAATTTCAACTCTCAAAACAGGAATAAATACATTCACAGGAATAAATACATTTTCAAATAGCATCAAAACAAATAAAATAGAAATAAATAATCAAAATGAAGAATTGAATATATCCAATAATTTTATTGCCCTACCTAGTGGTGCCGCTTCTGTCACAAGTAGCACTAGTATTGCTTTATCTTCACCGTTAGTAGCTATTAATGGAATCAAAATTAAGCAAAATGGTGTGATTGATTTTAGAGGTGATGGAGTAAAAAATACAATTGTGTATCCTTATGGTTCAGGGGCAATTTTATATAATTATTGGGTGGCGAGTTCATCAACAGAAGATTCAACTCAAGGAATTCAAGTTTATAAGTCCTGTTCTTCAACATTTGATTTATTTAATCAAGGCGGAACGCATAATACCGATATTAGATGGTATGGACAAGGAATAGACCCAACAAACTTCACTTTATCAACAGCACATTCAGTAGGATATTATTTTAAATTTTCACTTCAAGATAGAATTGATAGAGTAGTAGTATTTCCAAATTTTGGTATAATCGGTTATAACAATTTCAATTATACAGGGACAATCGTGATTAATTATTTTAATGATACACAAACAGGGGTATGTATACTAACATCTCCAAAAGAGGTTATGAAATCTTTTAAACTATTTTTGATAGTGAATGGTGTAGTAGAAATGCTATAACCTGCTTTATATTGTTTTTTATATTATTTATTTAAATAATTTAAAGAACGCAAATTTAAAATTGTGAAGGGTCTAATATTTGATTGAAATTTTTGCGAAATAAGTATTCTGAAGGAGCAGTTTTATCTATTAACAAAAAGTTTGAAATATCTTCTTTTGACTTACAACAGAATTCATACATCGCAAAAAGTTGTTCTCGTGAAACATCACCTAGACTACAATCCCTAATTATTGACGCTAGTTCCAATTTGCCATTAATTTTTTTCAAAATTACATAGCCAGCTTGTTTTCTTATCACTTTTGGTGTGTCATAATATGATTGAGTTAAATAAACATTACTAATACCTCCGGAATCTGCCATTTTTCGTCCTCTAATATACATTTCTTCGATTTTTTTCTGTTTTTTTCCACTTTCAATACAAAAATCATCATAAATAAATAAATATTGTCCCTTATCAAGTTTAGTTACATCAAAATCATTAAAAGCTTGTATTCCTTCAAAAATTTCCAAATATGGTTTAGGAATTTTGGATTGTAAGAACTCATAAAGTTGCTCATTTTTATTTTGTGTGAAAATTTTGATAAAATTAAAAGTAGAATTCATTTTATTAATTATGTTCAGAAGTATATTACTTTTGCCTGAACCACTACAACCTGTTATTACCATTTGTAAAGGATGTTTTAAAGGCATATCAATTAAATTAAAATTTGGATTTTCATATTTCACGGCAAATTTAGAGCACTCTTCATTTTGATAGAAGTTAATCACATCGCAGCTTTGCTCTTTGTTTTTCATTTGTAATATATAGTATAGTTATAAAATAATTTTGTATATATTATATATAATGGAAATTCGTAAATCTAAACAGGATATAGAGAGATTGGCTAAATATAAGAAAAGTTTGATAGTGAAAGATAAAATATCGTCACAATTAGCTTTAAAAACTCCTGAAGCAATAACTCCTGAAGCAGTAGTTGAAGAAGATACAGAAGTTCAAAAGAGAGAACTAGTTTTAAATAACACAAAGCAGTTGCTCAAAAACAGGCAAGAGGCATTTAGCCTTTCTTCTATGATAATATCAAATGATTTAGAAACCTTTTTTAATACCAATTTTTCAGGTATTAAATATTATGTTGAAAAAAGACTAACCAACCCCTCGGCTGAAGTCATTTTCAATTATATTAAATCATTAGAAGCAAAAGAGGATTCTAAACAGCCGAATTTAGGCGAAGCAATAACCAATTTAAATTCTGAATTACAATTACTTCAAGAGATTATCAAAAAGTTGGAGAAAATAACACAAAAAAGCAAATCAATATTAGCTAAAGATTTATTAGATAGAGCAGATGCTCTAAATGTAACTTTACAAATTGACCCTAAAATTGTTTCAAATTTTGGAGGAGAAGAAAAAGTAGTTGGTGATTTAAGAAATATTAATGAAGCACTTGGATTTGCTTCTGAAACTAGCGAAGAAGACAAGGCAGAAAATGTTTATCAATCTGTAAGCACATCATCAGTATTAGCAGATGTCAGTCAGCAAACATTAAGCTCACAAGAGTCATCAAGTTCGCAAAATTCATCAAGTTCAGAAGAATTTAGCGAAGAACCCTCTTATTTAGAAAGCAGTTCAATATCAAGCTCTTTACGCTCAATTCCTTATCTTGATTTGTTTCTACAAAAAAGAGATTTAACTAAAAGTCAGCTTATACAGCTAGCAAAAGATATTCTAAAAACCAAAAATATGAAATATGTAACGCCAAAAGGCAATAAAACAGCTCTAATAGCATTTATTAATAGCCTTCTTGAAAGTGCCTCACCAATCCTGTAGAATATATTTTAATATATTAAAATGTAATAAAATATATTAAAATCTAACGATATTATACAAATGGGTTACGAAACTAAATATAAAGAGGTAGGCCTTAAAGTTTCAAATATCAAATGGGTTGAATTTGGAAAATTGTTACTAAATTTAGATATGCTAAATCATAAGAAAACTTTATCGGTTAAATATAAATCAGGAGCAGGAATAGCAAAGTTACGAAAAACTGAAAATTTAAGTGAAGAATTTGTATCAATTATAAATCAGTTAATTGATAATAAAACATTTAATTACAATTTATCAAAAGAGTTAGACACTAATGAAAAAGATATGCTAATTATCCTTCTCTCTGTTAGTGGTTTAGGAAAAGAATTTAAAATTGACCCTTCACAAATGAATGAAACAATAGAAGAGGTGAAGAAACGCTTTAATATTATTCAGGGTCAAATTATAGCTGGAAACAATAATCAACTTCTGCTGAAAAAAGGTGTCAATCTTATTAGAGAACTAATTAAATTTGGAGTGATTCAGGAATCAGAAGGAAACGAAATTATTAAAGAATTAGAAAATTAAAAAAATATATATTAAGTATATAATAGATGTCTAGAAACGCTCAAAATTTAACCTTAAACGAAAATAATGTAGTGAGAGGCACATATAACACAAAATATGAACACATTTTCAATTCTGTCCAGGCCTTTGTTAATAAAGAAATAGCTTTAACAAATTTACAGATTTATTATTCTTGGTATAATATTAACAGTCGGTTATATAATAATAATTCTCTCCAATACAAATGGTTTGATACTTCAGGCAATTTAACACAAACATATTCTATTGTTTTTAGCGATGGTTTTTATGATGTAACATCAATAAATTTATATATACAGAGTGTGTTGAAGGCAAGAGGCCATTATTTTAAGCCATCAGTTAATACTTTAAGTCCAATTTATCATATTAATGTTAGAGACAACCCAACCTACTACTCTTTTGAAATAGTATTAACTAAAATCCCAATTGCTCTACCAGATAGTTACCAACCATTATCAGGGTGGGCTTTACCAAGTGTAGCAACATTTCCTCAAGTTATTATTAACAGCACAAATAATTTTGGAAAGCTAATTGGTTTCACACCTCAAACAATTCCACTAAATGTAACTGCTGAAGGAGTAGATACATATACAATTCAAAGCAATTTAGTGCCTGTTATTTCTCCAATCACTAGTTTAGTAATGAGATGTAATTTAGCTAGAAACGATATTGCTACTCCTAATGATATTATTTATACCTTTAGTCAAGGTAATGAATCTTATGGTTCTCTATTAAATATAAGCCCAAATAATTTAATTTGGACAAAAGTAGCATCAGGACAATACAATAGTATTTCAGTTCAATTCTACGACCAAAATTATAATCCAATTGAAATAAAAGACTCTCAATTAATAATGAATTTAGTAATAAGAGATATAGCCTAAATTTTCTTTGTATATAGTATAAAGCAATGTATATTATTAGATTAAGGAAGACTCAAGGAAAGTATGCTTATAAAAAAGATGGAAAGCTTTTAGACCAAGCGATGCCCTTACCTACCCCTCCTCAAGCAAGTGTAGTAGATGTTCCAGAGCATTTGACCACCTCAACAGATTTACAAAATGGTTCTGGTGTAAAAAAGGCAAAAATTTATACCCAATTAAAATCAATAGCATTAAATGAGCCAAGTAGCAAATTAAAGAAGTTTATTAGCTTAAAATTATAAACAGAGTATACACATATTTAGGCAAACCTTCGGTTTAGACAAAGTAACCTTCGGTTTAGACAAACAAAAAATATTTATTAGTCTTTATTAAATATTTTTTTATTATTAGTATATATAAATGTCTGGTAAAACTTTAGATAATCTAGTTTATGATATCGCTGCTCAAGATGAAGAATACTCCAAGCCCTTTTTAAAGAAAGATTGGTTATATATTACTGACAATAATTTAGCTGGTAATTACTCCGTCAATCAAATTGAGTTTTCAACTATTTCTTTGTCTTCCAACGGAAGATATTGTAACTACGCAGAGGCTTACCTCTCTCTACCCTTTGTATTCACAATTGAAAATGTAGGCACTTCCAAAGATTGGACTTCAGCTTCTATTGACCAACACTTTGCTGACTGCTGTTTAGGTCTTAAAAATAGCTCTACCAATATCATTCACTCTATCGCTGTTGATTTTGGTAATGGTAATGTGATTCAACCATCTCCATACCTTAACGCTTATCTTGCTTTCAAGCTTCACACCGAAATGGCTACTGAAGATGAACGCCTAAATGGTCCTCTTCTTCATTATGCCAAGGACAGCTCTACTTCTTGGGGTTTTAGTGATACTCCAGCTGGAGAAGGAAAAGGTCTCTTCAATAACGTGACTGCTGTTGGTGCTATTCCTGCTTCAGCTCACGCTAGGGAATTAGTTAATGATGGTCTTATGAAGCGTCAATCTTATTTCCAACGCTCTACCGAATCAGCCGGTAAGGATTTAGTTTATGGTAATGACGATGTGTTTAGAAATAAATTGAGTGGTAATCATATTGTAAATTATGCTACTGCTAAAGTATTTTATTGTGATATGATTATAAGACTTCGTGACCTCCCATTTTTCAACGCAGATGTTCCTATGATGAGAGGTGCTAATATGAAACTAACCCTAACTCTTAACAATAATGTAAGCTTTAATTTCAAAAAGACTTCTGGTGGTGCTATGTCGTTTTCCAATTTCTCAAATGTATCTGGATTAACCAACCCTTTTATGGTCGCTTCAAATTATCACCAATATACCCAAATTGATGCTGCTGGTGCTTCTGTAATTGCAGCTCCTACAGGCGGTGCTGTATCAGGCTCAATTACTACAAAGAGCATTCTAGGTGGTGCTTCTGCACTTGACAACGGTGTTGGTTCTGTTGATGCCGAGTATGTTGTTAAATCAGGTCTTGCTGCTGTTGGTCAATATTCTCATACTATCAAGCAGTGCCGTCTTTATGTCCCAGCATACACTTTCTCTCCAAGCTATGAAAGCCAATATCTTTCTAGCTCCAAGAGATTAATTACTTATAATGATTTATATTTCACTACTTTTGATGTTAAGGCTCAACAGCAATTCAATATTAATCTCACTAACGGCATTGCTTATGCTAAACGCCTTGTTGTAATTGGATTTATGACTGCTTCTGCTAATGGTGATGTCTCACCTCTTTCATCTCCCTTCACTTGCGAACCAGCAACTACTTCTCCTTTCCTAATCCAAAACTTTAATTGCCAAGTAGGTGGTATTAATATGTATCAAGGACAAATGTTGGCTTCTTATGAGCAGTTTTTAGCTGAAATGAATGGTATGTATGGTATTAATGGAAACCAAATTACAGGTCTCTGCTCTTCTAGAATTTCAAGCAAGGATTATTACAACAACTACCATTATATTGTTGTTAATCTTGATAGAAAGCTTAAAGAAGACGAAGGTGTTCTTCAATCAATTGCTCTATCAGGTCAATTGAACTCAACCAAAGATATGACATTCTATTGCTATGTTGAATATTCAAAGAAAGTATTAGTAGATGTAAGCGATGGCTCACGCTTGAGTTAATTTAGGCGAAGATAGAGAATAAAAATATTTTTATATTATATAATTATATAATATGAAAGTGAATCTCACAGAAAAACAATTGCGCAGATTGTATAACGGACATAATGTTCAAATTAAGCCAGCTGATATTGGAGCAGGAGATTATGATTTTTCCAAGCTTGAAGCAAAGCAACTTAAGAAACTAGAAAAGGCAAAACAATTAAACAAAGGATTTAGAATGACTCCTGATTTAACGATAGGAGCAGGTGTTTTAGGAAGTCTAAAAAGATTTGGTAAATCTAAAATCGGTTTAAGTGATGGTGATATAAAAGCGATTGGTAATTATTCAAAGCCAATTTTAAGAAATTTCAGGAATTCTTCTCAAAAAGGATTAACAGAAGTTGCTGCCGTAGCACCTCAAGTAGCTGCTCAAGAGGCTCTAAAAGCGATGGCTGGAGCAGGTGTTCTCTCTTCTATTAGAAAAACAACTGGTTTATCAAAAGGAGATATGAAGGCAGTAAAAGGTTTTATGAAACCTGTATTAAGAGCAGGACGTAAATCATCACAAGAAGCTCTAACTCAATTTGCCGAGGAAGCGCCAAGAGTAGCAGCTCAACAAGCCTTATCAGCTTTAGCAGGTGGTTCAGTAAATCCTTATCTTCCAACTGAATACCTTTCTCAAACAGGTGGAGCAGCTGTGAAGCCGAAAGGTGTAAGAGTGTATAAAGATGGATACACTATTTTAAGACCTGACCAACCAGGATTTAAAGCTTCAAGTGAGGTTCTCGCCCCAAGACCAAATCAGCAATCTTTCACAGGTGGTGGTTTTAAGAATTCAGGTGGTGGTTTTAAGAATTAATAAATCTGTTGTAATATAAATGAACGATTTGATACTTTCAAATTTTGATATATTTGATATTTGTAATGAATTAAATATAAATTTAATTGATTGTGTAGCAAAAGATAAGCTGGTTTTTCTTCCAAAAAGAAATGGTGGTTATATAATAAATTTAGACAATTCAAATAGAAGAGGGACACACTGGGTGGCTTTATATTTAGACAATAATATATGTTGCTATTTTGATAGTTATGGTTCAATATATCCAAACGAAGTAAGAGATTTTGTAGGAAACAAAGTAATTATTTACAACACAAACGTGATACAGGATTTAAAGGATAATTTTGGTTGTGGTTGGTATAGTATAGCTTTTATTCATTATTTACAGCAAAACAATAATAAGAATAAAAATTTATATGATGAATTAAATGGTTTTATAAGACAATTTAATTTAAATAATTCAAAAAAATCAATCTTAAAGCTTAAGGATTATTATAAACATATAAAATATAATTAGTTTTTTTTTCATTTCTATATATATATGCCGTTAAAACCGATAGTAACTCAACCGCCTCCGAGTAAAGTTTTGAAGTTAGAAGACGACGCTTGTTTAGGCATAGACGAGCAGCCAGTAGTGCCTACGCCTACGGCTAGTTTAGGTGTGCCGCCAAAGTTTTTGCTTTTAAGTGACCTTAAGAGCATAGAAGGATATGATGAAAAGCGCAAATTTGCCAAAGCAACATTAAAATATGACGAATTTGTAACAGGTTTAAAGGAAGTGTTTAAGATTTTTGATACAAGTTCTAAAAAATATGACCATTCGCTTATAATTTGGGTGTGTAATACAGCCGAGCAATATTTTGTTCAAGAGAAGAAAATGGGAGCAATTAAGGAGAAAGCAGTAATTGAAGTAGTTAAGCAATATTTTAATGATGATGAAGAGCTAGTGAAGTCAATTATTAAGCTAGTAATGCCGTCAATAAAAAAGTCGAATATGTTTTCTCGTGCCGTAAATAAAGTGGTCTTTTTTTTTCTCAACCTAATTGCGAAACGATAAAAATGAGTTTAGTTGAAATGAGTAAAAACCAAATAAAAAGTGTATTGTTACATTATATTTTGAAGATATTTCATTTAGAGCATTTGTATTATGTGAATATAATAATAACAATGTTGACAAACTTGAATGTTCCCTTAAAAGTCATAGCAATAATCGTTTTGTTGTTATGAATCCGTTTTCTTATAATTAGGTGTGTGTAAGCAGTTGATATGATTTTCAATAAGCAGGAGCGTAGAAGGGTCGATATTATGGTTCGATTTGATTTCAATTAGTAAGGTAAATTCTTGTTTTTTGTCAAAGTTGCTAATAAAAACCTGTTTATTTTTCAAAGAGATATTTTTACAAAACATATTATATATTTATATAATATTTTTTATTTATATAAATCATCAACTTCTTTGACTTTGTTATGTAATAACGCTTCAAAATTTGCTTTTCTTTGACAAATTGGGCGATTAATATGTTTCTTAAATTGATTAAAAGAGATTTTTTTTTTACAAATAGGGCATTCAACTTTTTTACATAAATTCTTTATTATTGTTTCCTTGTTTTTTTCATAATAAGCCTTGTTATATAATTTCTTTGCTGAAAACTCTTCCATTTGTTATATATATTTACTAGATAAAAATTTTAAGTTGTTTTAAATTATATTAATATATTTTTTCTCTAGTTAAATTTTTCTCTCTAAAGGTATTATATGAAAGAAAAAAAAGATTACAAAGATGTAATTAAGGAATTAGGAATTGACGAAACGTATACTAAAGCACCTAAAAAGGGTAAATTTGATACAATTAAGGAAAACACATTTCCTAAACAAGATTATAATTTTATGGCTGATTTGTTAATGCTTCCAAAAACTTCTAAAGGATTCAGATACATTTTGTCAGTTGTAGATTTATGGAGTGATGATTTTGATATTGAACCAATGAAAACTAAAACTAGCACCGAGTGTCTAAAAGCATTTCAAACTATTATTAATAGAGATTATTTAAATATGCCTAAAGGAAGTATACGAACTGATAATGGAGGCGAATTTAAAGCTGATTTTAGTAAGTTTTTAAAAGATAATAATGTTTTACACAGATTGTCGCTTCCTTATAGGCATAAACAAATGGCTAATGTTGAAAACTTAAATTTGCAACTTGGAAGAATTTTAATGACCTATTTAAGTAACAAAGAACAAGAATTAGAAAAGCCGTATTATGACTGGACTGATATATTAGAGCCTATTAGAGTAGAACTTAATCAATACAGGCATAAACCTGATGGCGACCCTTATTCATTAGACCCTATACCTTTTAACGATAAAGAGCCTCTATTTAAAAAAGGTGATATTGTAATTAAAAAATTAGAATATCCAAAAAATGCTTTAGGTCACACAGAAGATACTGAAAGATTTAGAAAAGGTGATTTAAGATGGGACTATAAAACGAAATTAAAAATAGTGAAAATACTAAATTATCCCAAAAACAATAGGTACATATTAAACACATTACCTAATGTTAGTTATAGTGAAAATGAACTTCAAAAAGTTGATGACTCTGATGAAAAATTTGAAGTGAAGAAGATTTGGGATAAAAAGACAATTGGAAAACGAGTTTATTATCGTGTTTGGTGGAAAAAGTTTTTGAAAAAGAATTCAACTTGGGAATTAAAAACAAATTTAATAGAAGATGGATTACAGGAAATGATTGATGAGTTTGAATCAACATTATAACCTAACAAATGTATTTAAACTTTTAATATCAAAATTTCCTGTTGTTTTTTCTTCTTGAATAAATTGATGACTAATTTCATTAATTCTTTTTATTTCATCATTTGAAAGTTTGTCTTTATTAAAAGTAATATTATCTGTATTAATTCTTACTATTGCTTCAATATTAGTTTCAATTGCTATTTCGGCAATTACAATTCTCATAAAAGAAGTTATAAATGGTTTTAATCTAAAATTCATTTTACAAGGGTTACTTTTTTCAATTAACATATAATCAGTTTTTGAGGCATCAGTTCTGTTCTCTTTTTCCCTTAAAATTAAATAAGGAGCATCTGCTTTATCATCATAAGAGCATACAAGTTTTTTATTTGCTATTTCTTCTTCAGTATAATATCGTTTATTTGTTTTTGATAAATAGCCCCAAATTGAAGATGAAAATAATTTGATTAAACCATTTTTCGGTAATTCTTTTTTTAAAGATACTAAAATGTCAAACCAAGGTTTAAACACATTAGCGGAAGATGTGACGCATTTTGGTAAATAAACCAAAGCATTATACTCACAATCTGTTTGTAATGTTATTTTTATGTTGAACTTTTCCTTATATTTTCGACAAAATTTAATGTCAAAATGTGTGTAATAATTTGTATCATATTTGATGTTAAATATTTTCAAAAACCTAGCATCTTCACACTCAATTTTAACATTATATAAACCATAATCTAAACAATCAGGAAGAGTTAAATATTTTTTTAAAATTCCTTTATGAATAGCAATATCAAATGGTTTAATTTCATTTTTTATCATTATTTGACTAGCAAGTATAGTTGGATACGCCATTTTAAAATCATAACCAATCGTATTGTATATTCCTTTTTCTACAAAATAAAGTCCAGCATTATATGTTTTTTCAAAAATCTGATATTCATACCATTGAACCGGGGTAAATTTTTCTTGCCTCCAATATTTAGAAGAATAAATATCAAAGAAGTTATAAATATTTCCTTCATTTGTGGAAAAGCAATCATTTTTTTTGTTCGCAAAATCATTAAAAATATCATATTTTTTTTTCAAAGTTTTACAATTTAAAAGTTCATTTCTCCATACTAAAATACTTTCGCAATATGCTTTCAATATCTGACACAAGTCTTGTCCTTCTTGAATTGATTTTGTAATTGATTTATTTGTAAGTTTTACGTTTTCATATCTGTTTATTGCTTCAAGTTCTTTTAAAATTTTATATTCATTTGTGCTGTAATAAACATAGTATTCATTAAGCATAGTATTATGATAAAATACACAATAGGGTCTCATATATATAGTATAATATTAAAATCTCCTTAAGTTGTTTTAAATTAAAATAAATTATTTAAAACAATTTTTAAATTAAATAAAAAGAAACTTTATGAAATTGATAATTATTAACATCATCTCTACCGTTAATATAGTCTTCATCGTTTAAAATATTATCTATGCTGTCATCATAATGTTTTATAGTGAAAAATCCTAAATTGGTTTCAACTTTTATCATTAGCTTTTTATCTGAATAATTCTTCATAACCATTTTAGCAAGGGTTTTTAAATCTTCTGAACTTATGTTCGATTTATTTTCCTTAATACCAGTAATAATTTTAGTTGTTTTGTTAGAATCAATTTTGTGAGGCACTAAAGTAGAGTCAAATATCATTTTGGTTTTAGGCATTATTATAATATATATAAATATAATAATTTCTTTAAATTGTTTTTTATTGTTTTAAATTAATCAATTGTTGTTCACAATCGTCAAAATCAATCCCTTCATCTTTCTCTTCTTCTTTCTTTATCTCTTTTACAGGAGGTTCTTTATCGATTACTTTTTTCTTAATTATTTTTTTTATTTTAGGTTTATTATTTTGTTCATTTATTTGTTTCTTAAGCAGCTCATTTTCTTTTTTAAGCTGTAATATTTCATCTTCTTCACCATATTCGCTGTTATTTTCTGATAAACTAAATTCTATTTCCTCATCCATCCAGTTTTTGCTTGTATAAATTTCTTCAAGTTCCTTAAATGTTTTACGATAATTATAACCCTGATTTTTAGAATTTTTGATAGGAATAACACCAATTTGTTTCAAGTATCTTCCTATACGCTGGCGAGAAGATGTGTCGCCTGATTTAGCTTTATAGTTAGTTATAAAATCGCTTGTTAAGCAATCAATATTAATCTGTTTTTGGATATATTCTGTTTTTATAAACTTAAGTATATTTGGTAAAGCTTCAATATTTTTTGGTTTCCTAGTATCTTCATTCCAGTCTTCTATTTTTTCAAACCTTTCAAGCATTTGATTATAGAATATTTCAAAGCGTTTAGCTTCAGCTACTTTGTTTTCTTTAAGCAATTGAGCTAAATTTATTAGGTTAAATTTGATTAAATCAATTTCATTTCTGACAAAGCTTAATTCTGTAGAAGTCATTTTATATAATATATACAGAAAAAATCTTTAAATTGTTTTAAATTAAATTAAATTTTTCCCTAAAGTTTAAAAAAATAAAAAACTTTGAGAAAGGTGGAGCAAAGGTAGATGCTGTTATTAGTCTTTAAGTCATTTTCAAATATATAATAAATTACTGCTAAAAATCCCCCTTTGAGTCCACCTTTAAGAAAGGTGGAGCCAAATTGCTGTAAGGGTGGGGTTAGAG
>Ga0255214_1000180_pt1 | contig 16874 bp, 12 predicted proteins | sample Miss_Law_RepB_8d_FD_189951 | JGI IMG/M metagenome (GOLD analysis project Ga0255214, IMG submission 189951) | Freshwater microbial communities from Mississippi River, Louisiana, United States - Miss_Law_RepB_8d | ecosystem: Environmental > Aquatic > Freshwater > River | place: USA: Louisiana... | reverse complement strand
CGCTTTTTGCGTGTGCTGAACGATGCGGCTCATCGAATCCAGTCGCGTGTAAAAGCGGCTGATGTAGGCGAGAAACGCGGTCAGCACCCCGACCGTGATCTGGTCCTGCGAAACCTGCCAGATACCGAACGCCCAGACCACCAGCAGCCCGACTTCGGTCAGCAAAGTGACCGTGGGCGAGAACAGCGCCCAGACGCGATTGACCTTGTCGTTAACAGCCAGGTTGTGATCGTTGGCCTCGCGAAAGCGCAGCGCCTCGCGACGCTCCTGGGCGAAGGCCTTGACCACCCGGATGCCCGGGATCGTGTCGGCCAGGACGTTGGTGACCTCGCCCCAGATGCGGTCGACCTTCTCGAAGCCGTGCCGCAGCCGGTCACGCACCAGATGGATCATCCAGCCAATGAATGGCAATGGCAGCAGCGTGACCAGCGCCAGCCAAGGATTGATCGACACCAGAATCGCCGCGGTCATCAGGATCATCAGCACGTCGGTGGCGAAATCAAGCAGATGAAGCGACAAAAATAGACAGATACGATCGGTTTCCGAACCGATCCGGGCCATCAGGTCACCAGTGCGCTTGCCGCCGAAATACTCGAGCGAGAGCTTGAGCAGATGCTCGTAAGTGCTCGAGCGAAGATCCGCACCGATCCGCTCGCTGACCAGCGCCAGGATGTAGGTGCGCGCCCAGCCCAGCGCCCAGGCCAGCAGGGCCGCGACCAACAGGCCGACCAGCAATCCGGTCACCAGGCCGATGTCGATCGGCACCCCGGTCTGGTAGGGAATCAGCACCTTGTCCATCAGCGGCATGGTCAGGTACGGCGGGACCAGCGTCGCGGCGGTGGCGGCAAGCGTGAGCAGGAACCCGAGCAGCAGTTGGCCTCGGTAGGGTATCGCGAAGCGCCAAAGACGAAATAGCGTCCAGGTAGACGGCGGTGCATTCGCCTCGTCATTGCATCGCGTGCAGTGCTCCTCTCCGGCCGGCAGCAGCGTCTGACAGCGCGAGCAAAGCTGGCGGGCAACCGGACGAATCTCACGCCCCGCGCCCGCATCTTCACGCACCTCGTCGAAACGCTGCACAAGGCGTTGCGCGGCCGGGTTGCGTCCCAGCGTGAAGCGCCAGGTTGCAAGCCGAGTGGCGCCCTCGAACAGTTCGAGCGACGCAGCGCCGGCATGGTCGTACAAGCGCAGTTCAAGCCCTGAACGCAGCGGCCAGGACTCAAAGTGGGCCTGACCCGCCGCGCGCGTGATCAGCCTGTCTCCGGTCAGCAGGACGAGCCCGGCGCCAAAGCGCAACGTCGGGTCAAGATCGGTCTCCAGCCACGCGAGTACCTGCTCCTGGCCTACAATGATCGAGGATGCCTCGTTGCGCCAGAACTCGGGCAAGGCACCGTTAGCTGAAACCGGAACGGAAGAGAGCATATTCATCGGAGAAGCGTCTAGCGTACCGCATCCGCGGCGCCTTTCGACTGCAACGTGCAGCATTGTGACGGAAGGAGACGTAAAACCGCGAGAAGATAGCGATCGCTTTCAACCACCCGGTTACGTGCCGACCTTGCCCAAATTATCCACAGCCGAGCACTCAGAGCCCCAACTGCCAGTCACGACCGATGACCCACAAGCACATCGAATTCCTGTCGATCACCCACCTGCGCGGACCCAATATGTGGACCTGGAATCCGGTCCTGGAGGCGCTGGTCGATATCGGCGAACTTGAGGATTTTCCTTCCAACAAGATCCCCGGGTTCTACGAGCGCCTCACCGCTTGGCTACCGACGCTGATCGAACACCGCTGCAGCTATGACGAGCGCGGCGGCTTTCTGCGGCGGCTCAAGGAAGGTACCTGGCCGGGCCACATCATGGAGCATGTGGTGCTCGAAATACAGGGGCTGGCGGGCATGCCGGGCGGATTCGGTCGCGCGCGCGAGATTTCGAAACGCGGTGTCTACAAGGTGGTCGTCACTTGCTGGCAAAAAGAAGTCACTACCCGGGCGTTATACGGCGGCCGTGATCTGGTGATGGCGGCGATCGAGGATCGCCCCTTCGACGTGAAGGCACTGGTCGACGAGCTCCGGGAGATGGCTGACGATCTGTGCCTGGGACCGAGCACGAATTCGATCGTCGTTGGAGCGGCGGGTCGCTCGATTCCGTCGATTCGACTGACTGAGGGCAATCTCGTGCAACTCGGTTACGGCGCGCGTCAGCGTCGAATCTGGACAGCGGAGACTGACCGCACCAGTGCCATCGCCGAAGGCATCTCGCGCGACAAGGACCTGACCAAGAGGCTGCTCGCGTCCTGTGGCGTTCCGGTTCCCGAGGGCAGAATCGTCGACGATGCCGCCGATGCGTGGGAAGCTGCGCAGGACGTGGGCGTGCCAGTCGTCGTCAAACCCTGCGATGCCAATCATGGGCGGGGCGTGTGCATCGACTTGTCAACGCCCGAGGAGATTGCCACCGCGTTCGGCATCGCCCAAGCCGAAGGCAGCGGCGTCATGGTCGAGCGGTTCATTCGCGGCAGCGAACATCGCGTACTGGTCGTCGGCGGCCGGATGGTGGCGGCGGCTCGCGGTGATGCCGCAGTGGTCACCGGCGACGGCCGCTCGACGGTGCTCGAATTGATCGACACGCAGCTCAATACCGATCCGATGCGCGGTTTCGAGGAAGAATTCCCGCTGAATCCGGTCAGGCTCGACGCAACCGCACGCCTTGAACTATCCCGCCAGGGTTTGACGGGTGACTCGATCCCGGAGGCAGGTCGCAGCGTGATGGTCCAGCGAAACGGCAACGTGGCGCTTGATGTCACCGACATGGTGCATCCCGATGTTGCCGAGACAGCAGCGTTGGCAGCTCGCATCGTCGGGCTGGACATCGCAGGCATCGATATCGTTGCCCTCGACATCCGCCGTCCGCTGGGCGAGCAAGGCGGCGCGATCGTCGAAGTCAATGCCGGACCGGGTCTTGCGATGCACGTCAAGCCAGCCAACGGTCCGGCACGTCCGGTCGGACGGGCGATCGCCGACCATCTGTTCCCGGCCGACGACGATGGTCGGATCCCGATCGTCGGCATCAGCGGCACCCATGGCAGGACACAAGCCTGTCGCTTGGTCGCGCATCTGCTACACCTTGGCGGTTCGCGCGTCGGACTTGCCTGCAGCGAGGGTTTGTACATGGATCGGCGGCGCATCTTCGGCGGCGACCGCACTGATTTCGATTCGGCGCGCCGTCTGCTGATGAACCGGATGATCGATGCGGCTGTCATCGAAAACGTCCCGCGCCTGATGACGACTGAGGGCGTCTCCTACGACCGGGGCGCCGTCGGTGTGGTGCTCCGGATGGACCCGACAATGCTGATGCCCGACCTGTACATCGACGATGACGACCTGCTGTTCAAGGTCGTCCGTACCCAGGTCGACGTCGTACTGCCCAGCGGCGCGGCGGTGCTCAACGCCGCCGACCCGAAGGTCGCCGAGATGGCAGAACTTTGCGAAGGCGATGTGATCTTCTTTGCACTCGACGAACTGGCCCAACCACTGGCGGCGCACCTAGCCGATGGTCGACGCGCGGTGCTGATTCGTCACGGCCGGATCATGCTGGTCACCGGTCAGGATGCGCAGGAGCTCTGCGAACTGTCGCAGGTGCCGATGGCCTGCGCCGATTCAGGCGGCATCGAAGTCATCGAGAACCTGCTCGCTTGCGTTGGTGCGGCCTGGGCACTAGGACTGCCCAAGGAAATCATCCGCACCGGCATCGAAACCTTCGACCCGCTCGACCCGACCGGAGTCGGAGCGCTCTGAGCGACATCTGCAGCCAGCGCGAACAACCGTCCGCCCACGCGAGGCACACTGGAACGAACCGAATGGAAGTCTCCCGCATCAGGGCCCTGCGCGGCCCGAACCTCTGGACCCGTCAAACCGCAATCGAGGCGATCGTCTCGTGCGGCGTGGACGAGCGAACGATCGACGCGATCCCCGGCTTCGAGCCTCGCCTGCGCACGCGTTTCCCGGAAATCGGCCCGCTGCGCGTCGTCGGCGATGCAGGCCCGGTCGCCGCAACCCATGTGCTCGAACAGGCCAGCCTGGGCTTGCAGATGCGGATCGGCTGCCCGGTCACCTTCAGCCGAACCTCCGCGACGCTGGAGCCGGGTGTCTATCAGGTGGTCGTCGAATACACCGAAGAGAGCGTTGGCCGCCTGGCATTCGACATCGCACTGAGGCTCTATCAAAGCGCGCTGAACGACACCGCCTTCGACCTGACTGCCGAACTGACGCGCTTGCGGGCGCTCGACGAGGACGTCCGCCTCGGCCCCAGTACCGGCTCGATCGTGACGGCCGCCATGGCGCGTGGAATTCCCTATTGCAGGCTGACAGAAGGCAGCCTGGTGCAGTTTGGCTGGGGCAGCAAGCAGCGGCGCATCCAGGCTGCCGAAGTTGATCGAACCAGTGCGGTTGCCGAACAGATCGCCCAGGACAAGGAGTTGACCAAGCGCCTGCTGACGGCCGCCGGTGTGCCAGTTCCAGATGGCAGGCCGGTGCGCGACATCGAGGATGCCTGGCAGCTGATGCAGCAGATCGGCGGCGCGGTGGTGGTCAAGCCGCGCGACGGCAACCAGGGCAAGGGCGTCGCAGTCAATGTGACGACTCGCGAACACCTGGAGGTCGCCTACGCGGCCGCCGCCGAGATCAGTTCAGACGTGATGCTCGAACGCTTCATCCCCGGCAACGACTTCCGGCTGCTTGTGGTTGGTGACCAACTGGTGGCGGCCTCGCGTCGTGATTCTCCGTACGTGATCGGCGATGGCGAGCGCACGATCCGCGCGCTGGTCGACGAGATCAACACCGACCCCAGACGAGGCGACGGTCATGCGACCGCGCTGACCAAAATCCGAATCGACGAGTTGGCCATCGCGCGGCTCGAGGTCCAAGGGTATACGCCGGACTCGGTGCCGGGACTCGGCGTCCGGGTCATCCTGCGCAACAACGCAAACCTGAGTACCGGCGGCACGGCCACGGACGTGACCGATGACGTGCACCCGGAACTTGCGGCACGCGCGGTCGAAGCGGCAAAGATGATCGGACTGGACATCGCCGGCGTTGATGTCGTCACCGAGACGGTGCTCAAGCCGCTCGAGCAGCAAGGCGGTGGCATCGTCGAGGTGAACGCTGCACCGGGCCTGCGCATGCATCTGAGCCCCTCGTACGGCAAGCCGCGCAATGTCGGCGAGGCGATCGTCTCGATGGCATTTGCCGATGGCGAGGATGCCCGCATCCCGGTCATCGCGGTCACCGGAACCAACGGCAAGACCACCACGGTGCGCCTGATCTCACACATGCTCGCCTGCAGCGGGCTGCGGGTAGGCATGACCAATACCGACGGAGTCTATGTCAACGGCCGTCAGACCGATTCGGGGGACTGCAGCGGGCCGAAAAGCGCTCGCAACGTGCTATTGCATCCGGATGTCGACGCCGCGGTGTTCGAGACTGCCCGTGGCGGCATCCTTCGCGAAGGACTCGGCTTTGATCGCTGCAAGGTCGGCGTGGTCACGAATGTGGGCAAAGGCGACCATCTCGGCCTGAATTTCATCACCTCCGCCGAAGAACTCGGCGTACTCAAACGGGTCATCGTGCAGAATGTCGCGCCGGATGGCTATGCCGTGCTGAACGCCAATGATCCGATCGTCGCGGCAATGGCTAACACCTGTCCCGGGTCTGTGATTTTCTTCGGAAACGATCGCAGCCTGCCGGTGCTTGTGCGCCATCGCGCCAAGGGAAACCGCTGCGTCTATGTCGAGGGCGGATCGATCGTGGTCTCCTCGGGACGCCGAGAGCGCCGACTGTCGCTGGCCGACATCCCGCTGACCAAGGGCGGTGCCCTGTCCTTCCAGGTCGAGAACACCATGGCAGCGATCGCGGCTGCGTGGGCGCTGGACATCGACTGGAAGGCGATCGAACAGGCGCTGGCGAGCTTTCGCAGCGACATCGGTACGGTCCCGGGCCGTTTCAATGAATTTTCCTATCGCGGCGCAACCATCATCGCCGACTACGGGCATAACCCGGATGCCATGATCGCACTGGCCCAGGCGGTCGAGGCGATGCCGGGCAATCGGCGTATTGTGGTCATCAGCGGGGCTGGCGATCGTCGCGACGAGGATATCCGGGAACAGACTCAGATCCTGGGACATGTCTTCGACGAGGCGATCCTGTACCAGGACCAGGCACAGCGCGGACGCGCCGATGGTGAGGTCATCAGCCTGCTGCGCGAGGGACTGGTCGGTGCGACCCGCACGAAACACGTCGAGGAAATCCACGGTGAATTTATCGCGATCGACGCAGCACTTGATCGACTCGGCCAGGGTGACCTTTGCCTGATTCTGATCGACCAGGTCGACGAGGCGCTTGCGCACTTGCGTGCCAAGGTGGCGGCCGGCTGAGACTGGCCGCCTTGTGCGCATCGCGATGAAAGCCGACGTCATCGTCGGCTTTGCTGTCCCGGCTTAACCAGTCGCAGACGGAATCAGCATCCCGGTCGATGTGGCCTGCGCCGCAAGTCGCCCTTGCGCGTTGTACAGATCCCCCTCGAGAAACACCACACGCTTGCCGCGCCGAACGACGCGTCCATGCACCTGGCCCGGACCGGGCCCGACCCGCTCAAGAAAACTGACCTTGATTTCCAGGCTCACAACGCCGAACTGATGATCGGTGTCATGGCGCACCGCATGGGCCATCGCGGCATCAAGCCAGGCGGTGACGAAACCGCCCTGCGCGATCGTCCCGTTCGTATGGCAGTACTCGCGGCGCACCGTGAATGCGGCACGTACGCTGCGCGTGTCCGCATTCCAATCCACCACGTGGAAATCTCCCATCGATTCGCTCAACGCCTTGCCCGATCTGATGCGGGCCTCGAAATCGTCATCCATCGCTGCTGTCACCGGTCTGAGAAAACCGGCATTTTCTCCGATCAGGCGCCACACTAGCGTCGCCGCGCCAATTCACCCGTGCAAGAATGCACGCAACTGCGCACGCAGCTAAGCACGCAACGAAGCACGCAACTAAGGAGACAGCACGCAATGAGCACGACGACCAGACGCTGGGTGCAACGACCCGAAGGCTCGAACTGGGGAGAGTTTGGCGATGACGACCAGTTGGGCAGACTGAACCTGATCACGCCCGACTGCCGGCGCGCTGCCGCTGCCGAGGTTCAGGAAGGTTTGAGCTTCTGCCTGAGCCTGCCGCTCGACTATCCGGGTGGCAACGTCCTGAACCCGCGCCGCCATCCGCCGAAAACCCGCCCGACAGTGCGCGGGGGAATGCCGAACTGGATGTTCGAGGTCGGTAGCGAACTGGAAGGCGCCACCGACGTGATCTGCGACGACATGGCGATGATCTGGCTGCAATACTCAACCCAGTGGGATAGCCTCGCGCACGCTGGCTCAAACTTCGATGCGAATGGCGACGGTCGCCCCGAGGTGGTGTTCTACAACGGTTATCGCGGCGGCATCGAAATCCCGAAGCCCGAAGGCAGCGGCGAATCGCTGACCAGCGCGGCGCGTGCGCTGGGCATCGAGAACATGGCGCGGCACGGCGTGCAGGGGCGTGGTGTGCTGGTCGACCTGCATGCGCATTGCGGGGACGTCCGCGAGGTGGTCGGCTATGAGCGGCTGATGCGAGTCCTGGAGACCGACAAGGTCCAGGTCGAATCCGGCGACATCCTGTGCCTGCACACCGGGTTCACCCAGCGCGTTCTCGAATGGAACAAGCAACCGGATCCGGTCGCGATTCACAACATCTGCGCAGCGCTCGATGGCCGTGACGCCAAGCTGCTCAAGTGGATCACCGACAGCGGAATCGCGGCACTGGTCGCGGACAACTATGCGGTCGAGCATCACAGCACCAACAAGCCCGCCGGCAACTGTGCGATGTTGCCCTTGCATGAACACTGCCTGTTCAAGCTTGGCATGCCGCTGGGCGAAATCTGGTACCTGAATGAGCTGGCCGTCTGGATGCGTCGCGCGAAACGCTCTCGCTTCATGCTGACCGCTCCGCCGCTGCGACTGCCCGGAGCGGTCGGCTCGCCGGTTTCACCGATCGCGACGGTTTAGGCTGATTGCGTGGCGATGAGTACCAGCATCGTGCATGCGCCAGGGCTGCCGGCGCATCCGGAAGGCTACCTGCACGCGACTGACTTTTTCGACATCGACCATCCGTCCGTTCGCGCGTTTGTCGCAGACGCGATCGGTCAAGCAAGCGACAAGCGCGACAAGGCGGTTCGCTTGTTCTATGCCGTGCGCGACCGGATCCGTTACGACCCGTACCGGATCTCGTGGCACCCGCATGACTACAAGGCAAGCCGCATCATCGAAACCGGATATGGCTGGTGCGTTCCGAAGGCCGGCCTGCTGGCAGCATGCGCGCGCGCGGCAGGGATCGCCTCGGCAATCGGACTGGCCGACGTCGTCAACCACCTGAACACCGAGAAACTGCGCGCCCGGATGGGTGGGGTCGACGTGTTCTACGATCATGGCTACGCGGCGCTGCTGATTGAAGGTCGCTGGGTCAAGGCGGTCCCCGCGTTCAACATCGAGCTGTGCGAGCGCTTCGACGTGCAGCCAACGCAATTCGATGGCCGCCAAGATGCGCTGTACCAACAGCATGACGCACAGGGACGTCTGCACATGCAGTACCTGGCAGACCACGGCACCTGGTCGGATCTGCCACTGGACAAGATTCGCGATGACCTGTCACGACACTATCCGGCAGCACTGTTCCAGACCGATGTGCACCCAAACGCGGACGCCGGGCGATTCGAGGACGATGCCGGTCGCTGACCACCCAAGCGCGAGGCAGCGCCCACCGGGATTGCCCGCTCAGTTAGCTCCTTGCGCGCAGCCGCGCCAAGCTTCCAGCGGGCAGCAACACCGCAGCCATCGCAACCAGGATCGAGCCAAGGGCAAACCAGTCCTGCCAGCGCGGGGTTTCACTGAGCAGCGCCATCCCTGAAAAAAGTCCAGTGACCGGGATCAGCATCACCGACAGACCGCTGGCCACCGGCGGCAGCGTTGATGCGATCCGGAACCAGATCGCCTGCGAAAAACCAAAGATCACCACTGCGTTGTAGATAATCGCGGCCCATCCGACACCGCTGGGCGGCCAGCGCCAATGGTCACGCTCGAGCAGCAGCGCAAGCAGCGAGCACACCAGCAGCACGATCGCCTGCGACCAGAACGTGATCGTCAGCACGCTGGTCGGTTGACGCCGCCGGCGCATCAGGTGCGTGCCGAAACCCCAGACCATTGCCGCCACCAGCATCAATATTGTGCCGAGCGGGCTACCGGTGATTGCCGAAAACTCGCCGGCCAGCAGCAAGGCGACGCCGATCGCCGCGGCGACCACGCCAAGCGCCAGACGCGGCGATGGACGCTCCCGAAACACCACAATGCCGAAGATCGCCGCCCAGACCGGCATCGTGTATCCGAGAATCGCCGCCCGCCCGGAGTCCAGCAGCTTGACTCCGTACATCACCAGAATGAACCAGACCAGCATGTTGGTCAGCACCAGCCAGCCGAACTCACGCCAATGCTCGCGCGGAATTTTCAGCGAGACTCCCTGCGAGCGCACGACCAGCCACAGCAGCGGCATGCCCCCGGACATGCACACCATCCGGAATGTCATCGGCTCCATCTCGCTCACGCCGATCTTCATGATCGGCCAGTTCACACCCCAGGACAGCGTCAAGACGGTCAGCAACCAAAGATCGCGGCGCGAAAAGCTAAAGCTCTGACTGTTCATCTGGACCGGCTCACCGGCGATTCGTCACGGCCGCTAGAATCGAGCCTGACGCGGGATTGCACCTGCATATTCTGTTTCCGGGAGAGCGAATTGTCGTTCGTATCAGATCTCAAGGCTGCCTGGCAGCGTGCCGATTCCCTGCTTTGCGTCGGACTGGATCCGGATCCGGCCAGGTTCCCCGCCCATCTGAGCGGGCGGGATGATGCAATCCTGGAGTTCTGCACCCAGATCGTCGACGCGACCGCGCAGTATGCCTGTTCCTTCAAACCGCAGATCGCTTACTTTGCATCCTGCGCAGCAGAGCAACAGTTGCAGGCGCTGATTGCGCACATCCATCAGCGGCATCCGGGCATCCCGGTAATCCTGGATGCCAAGCGTGGCGACATCGGATCGACTGCCGAACACTACGCACGCGAGGCGTTCGAGCGCTACCGCGCCGATGCGGTCACGCTAAGTCCCTACATGGGTTACGACTCGATCGAACCTTACCTTGCCTACCCGGAGCGCGGCGCGATCCTGCTTTGCCGGACTTCGAATGTCGGTGGCAGCGACTTGCAGTCACTGAGGCTCGCGGATGGCGAGGGGCCCGATGGCGAGAGGCTGTTCGAACGCGTCGCACGACTGGCGGCCGGCCGCTGGAACATCGGCGGCCAACTCGGGCTGGTCGTGGGCGCGACCTTTCCGCAAGAACTCGCCCGGGTGAGAGAACTCGTCGCAGACATGCCGCTGCTGGTTCCGGGCATCGGTGCGCAGGGTGGCGATATTGATGCGTCGGTGTCCGCCGGCGCAACGGCCGATGGCACTGGCATGCTGGTCAACTCGTCGCGCGCAATCCTATACGCAAGCCGGGACGAGGATTTTGCACAGGCTGCTGCCAGGGTTGCCGCCGAAACTCGCGACGCGCTGCGCGCGGCCGCCAGCCGCAAGCGGCTCGGCTAAGCGTCCCCCCAAACTGTCACGACCTGCAGCGATCGACAACAAACCTGTCCCAGAACCGGATCACGCGCTACACTGCCGGCCAGAAGCACGGACTCCGAGCAAGGGCCAGATGCCCTTGACGCCAACCGGCCGCCATTGGCCGGCATCAAGGAGGAGACAGATGCGGATACTGCTCGCGGAAGACGATCAGATCCTCGCCGACGGATTGTGCAGATCGCTGCGCGAAGCTGGTTATGCCGTCGATCATGTCGCCGACGGCGCGAACGCCGATGCGGCGCTTACCGCCAACGAATTCGATCTCGTGATCCTTGATCTTGGGTTGCCCCGGGTCGATGGCCTGGACGTGCTGCGCCGGCTGCGTGCTCGCAATACTTCGACGCCAGTGATGATCCTGACCGCGGCCGACTCGGTTGAACAACGTGTCACTGGCCTGGACCTTGGGGCCGATGATTTCATGGCGAAACCGTTCGCGCTGTCCGAACTCGAGGCACGGGTCCGTGCGCTGGTACGCCGCTCGATGGGTGCGGCCAACTCACTGATGCGCCTGGGCGCATTGAGCTATGACCAGGTAGGTCGAGTCGCATCGATCGATGACAAACCGATCGAGTTGTCGGCACGCGAGATCGGTCTGCTCGAAATCCTGTTGCAGCGTGCCGGCCGGCTGGTCAGCAAGGAGCAGATCGTCAACCACCTGTGCGAGTGGGGCGAGGAAGTGAGCCACAACGCGGTCGAGGTCTACATGCACAGGCTGCGCCGCAAGATCGAAGGTGGAGGCATCAAGATCTCCACGGTGCGAGGGCTCGGCTATTGCCTGGAACGGCCAGCCGAGGCTGCCGCTTCGGAATGAGCAAAACTGCACAAACCTCTGCGCCGGCCGCGACCCCGGACCCAAGTCCGTCCGCGTCGCGCAGAAGCTGGTTCGACACCCGTTCGCCGGTCGAACAGCGCAGCCTGTTTGGCGAGGTACTCGACTGGATGTTCGCGCCACTGCTGCTGCTCTGGCCGCTTTCGATCGCATTCACGTTTTTCGTGGCCCGTACGCTGGCCGACGCTCCGTACGATCGCGCGCTGGCCGATCACGCGAACGTAGTTGCCCAACAAGTGCGCTTCGTCAACGGGCAGCCGACGTTGTACAGCGTCAGTGCGTTGCGCACGCTGATCGGCGTCGGAACCGAGGATACCTTGTTCTTTCGGGTTTCTGCGGCAGACGGCGCCTTGCTGGCGGGCGATCCGGAACTGCAGCTTCCGGCGCTGTATGACTTTCCGTCCCCAGGTCGAACAAAACTGCGCAATGAAACTTTTCGCGGGCAAGAGGTTCGAGTTGCCTACACGTACGCCCAGCCGCGCGAGGACGACCCCAGTGCACTGACCGCGCCGGCCCTGGTGCAGATTGCGGAAACAATCGATTCGCGCAGCCAGCTGGCCAACGAAATCATCAAGGGCGTGATCTTCCCGCAGTTCGTCATGCTGCCGCTGGCGGTCGCACTGGTCTGGTTTGGTCTGAGCCGTGGCCTTGCCCCGTTGAAGTTATTGCGTCAGCGCATCCGCGATCGCCGCACCGATGATCTGTCGCCGCTCGACACCCGCGGCATGCCAGAGGAACTCTCGCCTTTGCTCGAGTCGTTCAACGAGCTCCTCGTCCGACTGGATGCCAGCCTGAGCTCCCAAAAGCGCTTCATTGCAGATGCCGCTCATCAGATGAAGACACCGCTGGCCGGACTGCGCACGCAGGCCGAACTGGCGATGCGCGAGACAGATCCGCAGGAACAACATCGCCGCCTTCGCCAGCTGGCCATCGGATCGGAGCGTACCGCCCACCTGGTCAATCAGCTTTTGTCACTGGCCAGAACCGAAAACATCCGCTCCACTGGCCCTGGCGAGCGACTCGACCTAACCGCCTTGACCCGAGAAATCGTCGGGGAGTGGGTTGCACAGGCTATTCGCCGCGGCATCGACCTGGGGTACGAGAATGACATCGGCTCGACACCGGTTCTGGGCTATGAATTTTTGCTGCGCGAGATGTTCGCGAACCTGATTGATAACGCGCTGCGCTACACACCGCGAGGTGGCAGCGTCACCGTCAGATTGCGACGCGCTGAACGCGGCAAGGTCTGCGTCGAAATTGAGGATACCGGCCCCGGGATCGCACAGGCCGAGCGGGAACTGGTGTTCGAACGCTTTTACCGGGTGCTTGGCTCGAATATCGACGGCAGCGGACTCGGGTTGGCGATCGTGCGTGAAATCGCGCTGCAGCACGGCGCTGAAGTGAAAATCCTGGACGGCCGCGGTCCGGATGGCCCGCTAGGGACCTGTTTCAGCGTGTTGTTTCCGCCGGCTCGTGTCGGACTGATGCATACCGTCAATGCTGCGCACGCCCCTGCCCCGGACTCCCAGCACCAGCGGGAAAGTCAGGCGAGCCTTTGACTTGAAAACCCGCAAAGGTTAATATTCGCGCCCTTCGGCGCATTAGCTCAGTTGGTTAGAGCGACGGAATCATAATCCGCAGGTCCGGGGTTCGAGTCCCTGATGCGCCACCAGTTTTTTCTCAGGCCCGCCCGTCGACGGCGGGCCTTGTTCATCGGAGCGAAGACCGTCGCCGCGTTCCGGACGTCCTGCGGCTGGTTCTCCGAAGGTCGGCTCACTGGAATTGTGCCGGTCATCGCGGCAACGCGCCGCGCGATAAAGTCGCTTCGCTGAGGTCGCCCCATGAGCCGCAAGGTCTACATCCGAACGTTCGGCTGCCAGATGAACGAATACGATTCGGCCAAGATCGCCGACGTACTCGCGCAGTCTGAAGGCGCCGTACCCACCGAGGATCCGGCTCAGGCCGACATCATTGTTCTCAATACCTGCTCAGTACGGGAGAAGGCACAGGAAAAGGTCTTCTCCGATCTGGGTCGCTTGCGCCAGCTCAAGCTTGAACGCCCGGAACTGGTCATCGGGGTCGGTGGCTGCGTCGCCAGCCAGGAAGGACAGTCGATCGTCAGCCGCGCCCCGTACGTGGACGTCGTGTTCGGTCCGCAGACGCTGCACCGCCTGCCGGAACTGATCGCAAAGCGTCGACATACAGGCCGCTCGCAGGTCGACATCTCATTCCCCGAGATCGAAAAATTCGACCACCTTCCACCTGCCCGGGTCGAAGGCGCCAGCGCGTTCGTGTCGATCATGGAAGGATGCAGCAAGTACTGCAGCTTCTGCGTCGTGCCCTACACCCGGGGTGAAGAGGTTTCGCGACCATTCGAGGACGTGCTCGTGGAAGTGGCGGGCCTGGCCGAACAGGGTGTGCGCGAGGTCACTTTGCTGGGCCAGAACGTGAACGCCTACCGCGGCGTCATGCCGGGGGCCGGACAGGACTTCGCCGACTTCGCGCTCTTGCTCGAGTATGTCGCCGAGATTCCGGGGATCGAGCGCATTCGTTACACGACCTCGCACCCGAAGGAATTCACGCAACGGCTGATCGATGCACACGCCCGGCTCGACAAGCTGGTCAACCATGTGCACCTGCCAGTGCAGTCGGGCAGCGACCGGATCCTGGCTGCCATGAAACGCGGCTACACGACACTTGAATACAAGTCGATCATCCGTCGCCTGCGCGCAGCGCGTCCCGACATCTGCCTGTCGTCGGACTTTATCGTCGGTTTTCCTGGCGAGACCGACGAAGATTTCGGGCGCACGATGCAGCTGATCGACGAAATTGGCTTCGACGCCTCTTTCTCGTTCGTGTACAGCGCGCGGCCTGGAACACCGGCGGCCGACCTCGACGATCCGACACCGCAGCCGGTGAAGCTGGCGCGTCTGCAGCAGCTGCAGGCCAGTATCGATGCCAATGCCCAGCGGATCAGCGCCGCGATGGTCGGCAGCCGTCAGCGGGTACTTGTCGAAGGTCCGTCGCGCAAGAATCCGGCCGAGCTGGCGGCTCGCACCGGAAACAACCGGGTCGTCAATTTCCCGGGACCTGCCGAACTGATCGGGCAACTGGTCGAGGTCGAGATTGCAGCAGCACTGCCGCACTCGCTGCGCGGTCGCCTGCCGGCACCGCACCCGCATCAGGCCGTCATCGATGGCAACTGACAAGAACCGCGCAGAACCCGGATCACAGCCCCAGGCTGCCGCGGCGCCAGGCTCCGACGCAGACGGCGCAGGAAGAACCGTAAACGAGGCGCCGATCGACAATGAGCGGCTGGCCAATCTGTGTGGCGCGCTTGATGCGAACCTGCGCCAGATCGAGGAAGCTTTCGACGTGCGCATCGCACGACGCGGCAACAAATTTTCTTACCACGGTGCGCGTGCTGCGGTGACGGCAGCCCGGCAGGCGATCGAGCACTTTATTGCCCTCGCGCAGCGCCCGCTGTCGCTCGATGACATCCAGTTGGGCCTGGTCGAGCTGAAAGCGACCCAGGGGGGCGACAAGCCGACTGCAGATGACTCACCGGTACTTCACACCCGACGCACGGATCTGCAGGGCCGCACGCCACGACAGCGTGAATATCTGCGCAAAATCCTGTCTCACGATGTCACCTTCGGCACCGGCCCGGCCGGCACCGGCAAGACGTATCTGGCTGTCGCCTGTGCGGTCGATGCGCTGGAGCGCGACGCGGTCAAACGCATCGTTTTGACGCGCCCAGCGGTCGAGGCAGGCGAGCGCCTGGGCTTTTTGCCCGGCGATCTGGCGCAAAAAGTCGATCCGTACTTGCGGCCGCTGTATGACGCCTTGTACGACCTGCTCGGCTTTGAGCGCACCGCCCGGATGTTCGAAAAGCAGGCGATTGAAATCGCGCCGCTCGCGTACATGCGCGGACGCACGCTGAATCATTCGTTCGTGATTCTCGACGAGGCGCAGAACACCACCCCGGAGCAGATGAAAATGTTCCTGACCCGGATCGGTTTTGGCTCGAAGGCCGTGGTCACCGGCGACATCACGCAGGTTGATCTGCCCAAGGCACAGTCCTCGGGTCTGGTCGAGGCCCGACGCATCCTGGCCGGCGTGCGCGGACTCGCCTTCACCGAATTCGACAGCTCAGACGTTGTGCGCCACCCGCTGGTGGCACGCATTGTCGATGCCTATGAACGCGACGCACGCCAATCGGGCTAGGGCTGTGGCGGCCTCGGTTGCCGATGCTCCGACCCCGCGCTTGTCGCTGTCGATCCAGTCAGGTAGTGCAGCGCTGTCCCTGCCCGTGTCGCGCCAGCGATTGCGTCGCTGGGTGACCCTCGCCCTGCAAACCGATGCACGCCTTACGCTGCGCTTTGTCGACAGCCGCGAAGGTCGCGCACTGAATGCCGGATACCGCGGCAGGGACTACGCGACCAATGTGCTGACCTTCAATTACCCGCCGTCGCAGCAACCGTCCGGCACATCGACCTGCCTTGCCGACATCGTGATCTGCTTGCCGGTGGTGCGCCGAGAGGCGCGCGAACAGCGCAAGCCGCTGGAGCATCATCTGGCGCATCTGGTGATCCACGGTGTGCTGCATGCGCAGGGCTTCGAGCATGAGCATGCGGCCCAGGCCACCGCGATGGAAGCGCTGGAGACCGCTCTGTTGCGACGACTGCGGATCCCGGATCCGTACGCCAGCGAAAAGCCGCTCATCAAGGCCGCGAGCTAGAGCGAGTCCTGCGAATCGCCCGATCCGCTGCGCAGCCAGGGTTTGGCCAGCATCGCGACTTCGGTTATGCTCAAGGCGTCAAGAACAACCCAGCCGATGCCCGATGTCGGAGTCTCCTTCGGGTGGCGAGCCTCGCCGTTCGCTACTTGAACGCCTTTCAGCGCTGCTATTGCGCGCCCCAGAAGATAGAGAACAACTTCTCGCGCTGCTGCGCACCGCGCATGAGCGCGAGTTGCTCGATGCCGATGCGCTTTCGATGATCGAAGGCGTTTTGCAGGTTGCGGAGCTTGCGGTTCGCGACATCATGGTGCCGCGCGCCCAGATGGATGTCATCGATGTCACGCAAAGCCTCGAGCAGTTCATGCCGAAGGTGGTCGCCACCGCCCACTCGCGCTTTCCAGTCATCGAAGGCGAACGTGACAACGTGATCGGCATCCTGCATGCCAAGGATCTGTTGCGCCTGTATGCCGATGATCCACCCGAGTTGCGCGACCTGCTTCGCCGGCCTGTCTTCATCCCCGAGAGCAAGCGTCTGAATGTGCTGCTGCGC
>Ga0255214_1000179_pt1 | contig 17013 bp, 12 predicted proteins | sample Miss_Law_RepB_8d_FD_189951 | JGI IMG/M metagenome (GOLD analysis project Ga0255214, IMG submission 189951) | Freshwater microbial communities from Mississippi River, Louisiana, United States - Miss_Law_RepB_8d | ecosystem: Environmental > Aquatic > Freshwater > River | place: USA: Louisiana... | reverse complement strand
AATTATCAATTTTATTATTGATGTTATAAGATATATTATCAAATTGTGTATTTATATTAGAATCTAAATTATCAATTTTATTATTGATGTTATAAGATATATTATCAAATTGTGTATTTATATTAGAATCTAAATTATCAATTTTATTATTGATGTTATAAGATATATTATCAAATTGTGTATTTATATTAGATTTAATATCATCAAGTTTAAATAATCCATTATTAATTTTTGCATCAATTATTGTTAGAAGGTTATTTACATTTGTTAAATCCAAACAGCAATTACTTGTGTCAATTGGTGGAGGTGTAACGGGTTCATTTAAAGAAGCATCAATATCATTAAAAAATATATAATTAGACATACTAGATTCTATATTATTTAATACAGATGTCATAGATATAAAACAATTAGTTTTATCAAAATCAAATAAAGTAAATTTATATGTATTATCATTTTTAATATTTTTATAAAAATTGTTATTTAAATATATATTAAATGAATCAACTTTAAATATATAATCAAGTTTCCAATCAAAAGTAATATGGTATTTTATTAAAACAAAATCGCTAGATTTAAAGTTTTCAATATATAATTCTTTATTTTTTAAATTTAAATAGGAATCTTTACTTTGTAAGTTTTCATAAATTTTTTTAAAAAAATTAAAATATAAAAAAGGTGGACTAGGTTTATGAATATGAAGCGCACTAACAAATTCTTTAGCATTAACAGGCCATTTATTACTACTATTATTCATAGAATAACGATTTTTAGGAAACCATGTATTAACTTTATTATTCCAAGATAAAACAGAATTTCCTGGCACATCAGATGCCGATGCAGGATTAGAAATGATTGTATTAGTAGAGGTTTTCGTATAAATCTCTCCAGAACAAGGATTAGCAAATGTTCCACAAACTAATGTTCCGCCTTCTTGTATCGAATTTCCTGAACAATCATTAGGATTAGGAATCCCATAAGCAAAAGGACCAGAAATATTATTAGGTGCACCAGGAATTTGATTAGGGAATGAATATGTGCTATAACCAACTCTTAATAATCCAGTTGTATTAGGATTAGTATACGTTTGTGATTGAGTAGCAAAAACCTTAGTTCTATTTGGTCCAGTCATTCTAGCAAGTTGTGAATATTTTTGTGATTTAGTAAATCTAGCACTATTAGCTTTATATTGTAAAATATTTCCTTTATGTATTAATTTTTCTTCATAATTAGCTTGTACTTGTGAGACAACTTGTCCAGTTAGTGGTATATATATTTGGTCGTATGTAGTATCCGGGTCAGTAAAAGTACACTGATTTTGTACTCTAGACCATAATCTTGCTGGAATTGGATTGTAATAACACATATATATATATATATATATAGATTGTTTATTACACCTTTGGACCAAATAAATTATAGAATTTAGTAATTACTTTCAGGTCCACTAGGATTATAACCATCGCCAACTCCATAGAAAAACCACCTTAAAGATAAATAATTATACATTCTGTCAGACATTCCATTTCCACCAATCATTTTAGTATTAGGACCTTTATTAACAATCTTTTGAATATCAGTTGTTCCTAAAGCATAATTGTAATACCATAGATCGGAAATATTACCATCAAAACCACCATTCATAGCAACATAAACATCCCCATAATTTTGTTTAGGAACACCCATAAGATTAATGCTTCTAGTAATAGTTCCATTAATATAAACATCAAGTGTAGTATTTTCACATCTAATAATAACATTAACCCATTTGTTAAGAGGAATATCTGGTATAACAATTTCTTCATTAATAACATTATAAGTATTCATAACAACAACCAAAGCATTAGTATTAGGAGCAATATAAAGTCCAGGAGCATTATTGGGTTGTATCATTCCATTTTCACTTAAATTACTATTACCTTTACTAAATATATGCTTAAATGTTCCGGCATTAGTTTGAAGATTCTCAATAAATATCCATGTAGACCATGTAAATTCTAAACCATCTGTAGCATTAACTGACCTGTAAATAGTAACAGCGCCATTGCTGCTAGGGTCTTGTGGAAAAATAATCATTTGTGTAGCATCAACCATACCATCAATTAAATGAGGGGATTGAGTAGGTTTTAAAAAATATGATAAAATAGATATTCCTAATCTTAATAAAATAATAAATCCAAAAAGTACTAATAATAAGAAAGCAAATTTAGATACTAAACTATTTGATTCTACAAATTCTTTAGTTCCAAAAGTTCCTTTATTTGTAGAAAATGTATTAAATACTCTATTATCACTCATTGTATATATTAAATAAATAAGAAAATTTATAGAGTAACAAATAAATTATACTCTATAAAATAAATTAACCTAAAACAAATTAAATAGTTACACTACTTTGTGTAGTTCCATTTTCAACTAATGATATTTGGACTTGATAAGCATTGAACATACTAGACCAGCTTGAATATCCTTGACTATAGATATTCCACGCTTGTTGTGGATTAAGTGAATTAGGATAATATTGAAGCTTAGATGTCCAACCATCAAATCCACCGGTAGGAGTAACATAAATGTTGGCATTATTATTTACGCTTGCTACACCTGGTAATAAACATGTTCTCACTAATTTACCATCAATATATAAATCCATAGTTCTTCCATAAACACTAACAATTAAGTTGACCCATTTTTGAATAGGAACATTTGCTATAGAACATGTATGAACCACAGTCTTTCCACCTGGTGTTGTTGGTTCTTGATCAGCACCTGGATAACAACCTAAAGATACAGCAATATTATTTTCAACCGCTCCTAAAACAACAGCTGGACAAGGGTCTAAACCGCTAACTCCTGGAACAGAGCCACTTCCACTTCCAGAATTAGAACCCATTCTACCAAAAATGACTTTAGGTTCACCATATCTATAATTCCAGTCATTTATATAGAACCATACAGAATAAGCAAAATTGCTAGATGGCACATCTGAACCATTTGTTGCTAAACTAGAAGCACTAATAGTTGATGCTGTTTGTCCACTTTGTATATTTTGTAATGTATATGGGTCTGTATATATATATCTTAACAACATTAATATTAATACTATTACAACTATTGTAATCACAATACTAAAAGGACTCATTGTATAATATAGATTTAGAAATTTTCTATTTAATTAGTAAATTAATAAAAAATAAAATTTTATTATTAGTTAAAAACATTTTTTATTCAAGTAATAGATTGGTTTACACATCTTTAATTAAGATTGTTTTGCTAGATTCATTTAATGTTGGTGGTGTTTTATTTTTAACAAAATTATAAATATAATATATGTTTTGAGAAGTTAATACATGTCTAAAGTAAATAACATTACAAATACCGCCTTTAATTCCATTGTTCTCTCCAATTGTTAAATTTTCAAGTGTATAATATGGTGCTACTTCTATTGATGACTTAACTAACTCACCATTTAAAAAGATGTCCATTGTTCCACCATTATAATTAATTATTAAATTATTCCATTTTTGTAGTAATACATTATTATTTATATAAATAATTCTATTACCTTCGCTATCAAAATCAGTCAATTTATTTTTGGTTAGTTCTTGTAAATTTTTTTGTTGCATTGTTACCATAAATGAATTAGTTTTTCCGTTATATAACACATTAGGTTTATTTCCAAAATTTAATAATGAGGTATATTTATTATAATTCTCATTCATATTTGGTCCAGCAGCATCTAAAAATATCCAACATGATATAGCATATTGATAAACAAATTCATCGCTTCCATTTAAACTTTCATAACTTCCTAGGTTATATTGTGAATCAGTATAAACAGGTTTATTTACTAGTTGTTTACCGCCCTGTAAACTAATTAAATTTAATAATGGTGGTAAAAAAAAATAAAGTATAAATAAACAAATAGCTACTATAATTAATATTATTGTACTAGTATTTGTGTTACCCATATATTATTACAATATAATAATTTTAGTAATTTATCTGTAAAGGTCTTTAGGAAATTTTTTTAACGCTTTATTTACATCAGCATCTACATTTTTAATATGAATTCGTTCCCAGTAATACGAATCATCTAATTTTGCGTCACCTAATATCCATTTTGGTTCTACTTCTAAAATTTTTTCTGCTATTTTATTTGCTCTGTTATAATGAAATTCTGATGTAATTACATACACATCATCATATTGTTGATTTAATTTATTTAAATAATTCCTCGCCATTATAAAATTTTCCGCTGTATTTGTAGCTTCTGTATCATAAATATAATTCCATTTATTACCTCTTGATTTATCTGTATGAATTTTCTCAAATATTGAAATTTCTCTCGCCATCTTTTCAGCCTCTGTAATAGTATCTTCATTAGGGTTCTTAATACCACCGCTTAAAAACCAATCTACATTGGTGTCATTAAAATTGCCAGCAAAAACTACTGCGGTTTTAATCCTATTGTCTAATAAGTTGAAAATATTACAACCTAGAAGAATTAGTAAAATATTCATTTTGATGTTTGATTTATTTTATTTTATGTAATACTTATTTATTACATAAAATCATTTCAATTTTTTTGTAATAATTACATATTTTCATTTGCAGTTTTTTTACCATGACAATTTCTACATAATGCTATTAAATTTTGTACATCATTTCCACCACCATATTCTAAACGCACTTTATGATCAATCTCAAAAGTATGGTCTAATTGATTATGACAATGACCGCATTTCCACTCTTGACTAGCAGCAACATATTTCTTTTTTGTTTCACTAACGGAACGCTTACTTCCGCCTTTTCCTGAAGTTAAAATTTTTTGCTCTGAACAAAAACCAGATATTTGTGGATGAATTCCATTAAATGACTCCATAAAACTTGATTCTGAAGTTCCAGTAAAATCAATAATAGGACTTAGCATATCCATTGAATTTTTATCTATTGGTAAATATTTTATGTAATTATTTGCATATAATAACATGTCTTTTCCTTTTGTTGGATTTCTTTTTAAAATATAATACATCCCGATTCCTAAAACAGCATAAAAAATCATTTTATAGTATTTTTTAAAAGACATCATCATTTTTGTATATTTTCCATCAGTATATGTATTATATACAAAAAATGCTGTCAATCCTAATATAAATATTTCTAGTCTCATATTATATTATTAATTTATAATAAAATAATACAAATTATTAAGTTTTTTATAGCGACTAAAGGTTTCGGACCTCCGTCCTCTGAATTATGGACCCATCGTGCTTCCTCTGCGCCAAGTTAGTCAGCTTTCAATTACAACGACCGGAAAGAAAAATTGATACAAATCAAACTAAATTTCGGTGGCCGGAAGCACTATTTAACGCGTTTAGGGCCCCCCGAGGTGCTGCCAAAAGCTTCTTGACCATAAGCGCCTTGCAATTTAACTGCTCTCATAATTTGTTTATGTTCATGAGTAACGTGATAAATATTTAACATCGCTAAAACAATGATAATATATGGTAAGAGAACTAAGAACCAAGAGATAGATGTAAAACCTTTGTTACATAACCATCCTAAAACATAAGTCCAAATGAACGCAAAAACTAATTTCATAAATATTGCGATAACTGAAATACCATTAAATAAACCAATAATTCCGGCAATTACGGCAATAGCAAAATATATTTTTGCTGGGGTACATAGCTTGCTAAAACTTTTCATATACATATAGTATAGATTTTTATTTTAATGATAATAAAATTGGATTTTTGAATTTTTTAACTAATTTTTTTCGGTTAAATATTGTCGAAGTTTTAATCCTTCTTGTTTTATTGTTTTTTATACCACTTCCTAATGGATTACTACTATAGTGTATTTTCTGTACAGACATATGTATAGAATCACCTAAATCTTTTAAATCATTAAATAATTCTGTAATATTATACGGCTCATGTCTTGGCGTATACAAATATTCATTAAATATGTATTCTATTTTTTTTAGTATTTTAACCTCGTTTTCATTCAATGTTGCCCGATTATTTGATAACATTTCAAGCATCGGATAATATGAAGTAATAAAACCCCATATGTCAACAATTTTAATATAGACTTCATTTAAATATTCCCTTAAATTTAATGAACCATCGCTTTTAAATTTTGTATAATGAACTAAAACATCAACAATATAATTAACTATAATTGGAAATGTTATTTCTGTTTCTATTATTGCTGGTTTACTACCTTTAGAAACACTTGATAATTTATTACTATATATCATAAACAAAATTTCATTAATAAATTTATAATGACCAGCACCCCTTTCTTTCATCCAATAATTTAAATAATCAATGACAAATGGTTTTAATGTAGATTCGTTTATTTCACCTCCATTTTTCAAATAGTCAGAATATTTAGTGTAAAAATCATCTGTAAATATTATAATTGAAAATGGAACATTAAATTGAAGTGGTCTATTTCTCCAATTTTTTGGAAATATTATAGTTTTTCTAGGAGTATACTGAACTGAAAGACCCCAATCAATTAATCTTGCTTTTTCAGAATCATCGATTAGAATATTTGAGTCTTTTATGTCAGAATGATATATATTACGTTTATTCATAGGAATAATACCTTTTTTTAATAGTTTTATTAATGCAAAATTAACATTATACATTTTTTGTAATGAACCATTACTATATAAATAATCATCAACAGGTAATCCTCCATTTGGAATATTTAAAGACATAACTTCATCTAATTTATTATTTATATTGTTTTTAGTAATATTATTCTTGGGTAAGGCACTACATTTATCACTAAATGCTGTTAAGTCGCTTACTGTTAATTTAGCAGGACGACATAATGTAGTATCATTAATTAAAAAATAATTCTGATAATTTGGTATACTATCTAACTGATGTTTAATTTTGTTAATTTCTTCATATTCGCTAATAGCATGTGTTTCTGTCATTAATTTAGATATTTTATTAGTTTCCCTTTTAGACGCCCCTTCACATTTTAATGCTGGAATAAACACACATCCATAGCCGCCAGATGCAATAACCCTCCCTCCTTTATTATTTATATATTTTTTTCTAGTTTTAACCATTTATATTATATATATATATTTATTATTTATCATACAAATAGTATATAGCACCTGAAATTGATACTAAAATAGTTCCATAAATTAATTTCTCTCTAAGCTTATAATATTCAGACATTTTTTCATTTTGCGATTTATATTGATTATAATATTGAACAAAAAAATCATTTAACGAAATTTGTGGTTTTTCAAGCTTTTCATTTATTTTATTGTGTATAAAATGCATCCAACGTGTAAATGAATCCCTGTTATCTAAATATGGAGTTATAGGATATAGGTCGATTAATTTTTCAAGTTCTTTTGAAATTTGCTCAACTGGTATAAAAAGTGGTAAATTTTGAACAAATTCATAATATTTTTTTTTTGTTACTGCGTTAGGATGATACGGATAAGTCATTGCTAAAGTATGTAAAAAAAACCAATAGTGAGGCCCCCAAATTTTTGGGTCTAGATAAATAGTAGATGTCATTAATATTTTAAACTAAAAAAATATTAATTATTTAACTCTTTACAGTTACAAATAAAAATTGTGAACCAGGCAATATATAAATATAATACAAAATATAATTTAAACCTATTTTATTAATGTATTTAGGTATATGAATAAAAATACAACTATATGTAATAATTGCGGAAAACAGGGACACATGTTTCATCAATGTAAATTGCCAATTACTAGTTTTGGTGTTATTATATTTAGATCTAGTGTACAAGGTATTCAATATTTAATGATTCGAAGAAAAAATTCTTTTGGATATATAGATTTTATTAGGGGCAAATATTCTACTAATAATTTAGCTCAATTAAATACAATTATAGATGAAATGTCAATAAATGAAAAAACATCAATTTTAACAAAGCCTTTTGAATTATTATGGAGTGAAATGTGGTGTGAATGTAATACACAATATAAAAATGAAGAATATTCATGTAAAAAAAAATTTGAAAATATAAAAGAGGGTTTACTAATAAATGATAAATTAGTTACTCTAAAAGATATAGTTAACACAAGTAAAAGTAAATGGATAGAAACAGAATGGGAATTTCCAAAAGGACGACGTAATCAAAAAGAAAAAGATTTAGATTGTGCTTTAAGGGAATTTGAAGAAGAAACAGGGATTTCAAAAACAAATATTAAAATTATCGAGAATGTATTACCTTTTGAAGAAATGTTTATAGGGTCAAATCATAAATCATATAAACATAAATATTTTTTAGCATTTATGGAAAATATTGATAGTGATTTTAATTTGAATAATTTTCAAAAATCTGAAGTTAGTAAATTGGAATGGAAAACTATAGATAAGTGTTTAGAATCAATAAGACCATATAATTTAGAAAAAAAAGAGTTAATTCAAAATATTAATAAAGTATTACAAGAATATAGATTATATTCATAATATATAGTATTATGTCAGAAAATCCAAAAAAGAAATTATTAATTGTAGAATCTTCAGATGATGAATCTAGTATTCCTACTGAGCAAAATAGTGTTGAAAATTCTATTATCGACAAAAGCATTGAACCTAAAAAAATAATATCTAGTTTAGAACCAGTATCATCTAATACTTTATCTAGTATTCCATCTACATATACACATGAAACATTTGAGTCATTAACTGATATTTCAACGCCGGATATAAATGAATTGGAAGACGAATTTAAAAAATTAAATTGTAATGATGAAAATTTTTATACTGGCGATTGTAATAAATTTTTACTCAAAAAAGAACTTCTTGAACGCGAATATTTATCAGAAAATGAAGATGAGAATAGTTATTTATATCCTAATTTAAATGATAAAGAATTTAATATTAAAATAGCTACTAAAAAAGAATTTAATGATACCAAATATGATGGAACTATTTATGAAGATATTAAAAAACAAGCAGATATGTTAGCTGAAGCTGAATTTGAACTTTCGCCACATCAAACATTTGTTAAAAATTTTATGTCATTTCAAACGCCATATAGTAGTTTATTATTATATCATGGTTTAGGTTCAGGTAAGACATGTAGTGCGATTGGTGTTTGTGAAGAAATGAGAGATTATATGAAACAAATGGGTATTACAAAAAGAATTATAATTGTTGCATCCGAAAATGTTCAAAATAATTTTAAATTACAATTATTTGATGAGAGAAAACTTAAAGAAGTTAATGGTGTCTGGAGTATGAGAGGATGTATTGGTAATAAACTTTTGAAAGAAATAAATCCTATGAACATGCCAATTCCCAAAGAAAAGGTTATAAGTCAAATTAAAAATTTGATAAATACTTATTATATTTTTTTAGGTTATGTTCAATTTGCTAACTATATTATTAAAACAATGAATTATGAAGAAGAATTAAAAAATAAATATGAAAATAAAAAATTAAATAAACCAGGAGATAAAAGAGAAAAAACAAAGATTGAAATTTTAAAAGATGTAAAAGTAGAATTAAATAGTAGAGTTATACGTCGTCTTCAAAATGAATTTAACAATAGATTAATTGTTATTGATGAGGTTCATAATATTCGTAAAACTGAAGATAATGAAAATAAAAAGGTTGCTATAAATTTGGAATATTTGGTAAAAGCTGCGAAAAATATGAGATTTCTTCTTCTATCTGCTACTCCAATGTATAATAATTATAAAGAGATTGTATGGCTTTTAAATCTTATGAACACCAATGATAGAAGAGGAAAGATCGAAGTAAAAGATATTTTTGATAAAAATGGAAATTTTAAAAAAAATGGCGAAGAATTATTAATTAGAAAAGCTACTGGATATATTTCATTTGTTAGAGGCGAGAATCCATATACGTTCCCTTATAGAATTTACCCAAATGAGTTTGCTCCTGAAAATACATTTCCAGCAATTAATTATCCTTCTTATCAAATGAATCTTAAAAAAATAGGTCATGAAGATAAAAAACGTATTTTAAGCTTATATTTAACTAAAATTGGTAAATGTAATAATTGCGGTAAATGTCAATATTGTTGTTATAAATATATAATTTATAATTTAAGAAATAAGAAGTTTACAGTTACAACTAATCAAGGTGTTATTAGAGCGATGCCTAGTTTTGAAAACATGGAATCGTTTGGTTATACACTATTACAAACCCCATTAGAATCTTTAATTATTTCTTATCCTGTTCCAGGATTAAAAGATATATTGGATGAAATATTACCTGAAAGCTTTTCTGAAGAAATCTCTCCAAGTTTTAGTGAATCATCTTCCATGAAAGATGAAGAAGAAGATGAACAGGAAGAACAATACAAAAAACAAAAGGATTTAATTGTTGAGAGTAGTTCATCCGAGAGAAAAAGTTCTCCGGAAGAAGTTTTAGAATCCGAGGATGTTGAAGAATTACCTGACATCGAAGAGGAAAACTCTGTAGAAACAAGTGTCAAACCAAAACCCCCTTTAATTATAGAAAATTCAGATGATGAAACAGAAAAAGTTTTAAGAGAAAAAGGAACATTTATTGAAAGAGAAATAACAAATAAAAATTCTGATGATAATAGTTCAGATGAAAGTAACATAGCTAAAGATGTTGTATCGCCAATAAGTTTATCTGAATTAAACAACAGTTTTCAAAGTGATAACACAAATACTCAAAGTGAAGAATCAATAGATTCTATTAAAGATAGCTATGAGCCGGATTTAATTATTAAACAACGTAGTCATCAAGGTTTAGAGACATCTAGAGGAGGTGTAAAGTCATCTTCATCTGAAAAAGATAGAACATTCTCAATAGATCCTCATCAACTAACTGGAAAAATAGGATTAGAGAGAATGATGAACTTTTTAGATAGCAAATCGCCTCCAATAAAAGGTGATTTTGAATATAAAGCAACTACACTTAAAAATTATGGTAAAATATTCAGTCAAAAAGAAATAGGAAATTATAGTGCCAAAATAAAATGTATATTAGATAAAATATATAATCCAGAATCAAAAAGAGTTTCAGAAGGTATAATTTTGATTTATTCACAATACATTGATAGTGGTTTAATTCCAGTAGCATTAGCACTAGAAGAAATGGGATTTACGCGTTTTGGACAAAAAGGTATAAAACCATTATTTAAAAGTAGACCAACTGAAATTGTTGATGTTAGAACAATGCAAATTCCAGAAGATAAGAAAAATTTTAAACCAGCTCGTTATGCTATGATTACTGGTGACCCTAGATTATCTCCTGATAATGATTTTGAAGTAAAAGGTTTAACTGGTGAAGATAATAAAGAGGGAAATAAAGTAAAAGTAGTATTAATTTCTAAAGCAGGTTCAGAAGGTATAGATTTGCAATTTATACGTCAAGTTCATATACTCGACCCTTGGTATAACATGAATCGTCCCGAGCAGATTATTGGACGTGGTGTACGTAATTTTTCACATAAAAGTTTGCCTTTTGAAAAACGTAATGTCGAAATATTTATGTATGGCACAATTCTTGATAATAATACTGAAGAAGCAGCGGATTTATATGTGTATCGTGTTGCTGAATATAAAGCTATTCAAATAGGTAAAGTTACTAGAGTTTTAAAAGAGACAGCGGTTGATTGTTTGATTAATCATGACCAAACAAATTTTACACAAACTATAATGTCAGCAAGTTTAAAAGAACCAATTACACAAGAATTATCAACTGGAGAAATTCTTAAAAGTTTTAAAGTTGGTGATGCACCTTTTTCACCATCTTGTGACTATATGGCTTCTTGTAATTATAATTGTAGGCCAGAAGCAGATATTGATGAATCAAAATTAAATGAAGATACATATGATGAAAATTTTATAGTAATTAATTCAGAAAAAATTTTACAAAGAATTAGAATGCTTTTTAAAGAAGCTTTTTTTTACAAAAAAGATATACTCTTAAAATTAATACGCACCCCCAAAGAGTACCCATTTGTTCAAATTTATTCCGCATTAACACAATTAATTGAAGACGAAAATGAATTTATTGTTGATAGATATGGAAGAAATGGTCGTTTAGTGAATATTGGTGAATATTATTTATTTCAACCAATTGAATTAAAAGATAAAAATATTTCAATATTTGATAGATCAGTGCCAATTGATTTCAAACATGACATGATTAATTTTGAATTAAAACAAAATATTGTTAAACCTGTTATAGATAAAAGAAATTTAAGTAATCTTGTAATTAAACAAGATGTAACAGAATTTCCAGAAGGAAAACATATTATTGATGAAATGAAAGTAAATTATGATATTACTAAAAGTTATTTAGGTAAGAAGAAAGTTGAGAGAGGAGATGATAATTGGTATAAACATTGTGGTATTGTTATTACAAAAATGTCAAAAGAATATAAAGAATCTCAAAAATATTTAATAAATTTTTTAGTAGCTCATATGATAGAATTATTATTATTTGATGATAAAATAAACCTTATGAATTATATTTATTCGCTGGATAGTATGCCACAAGACTCATTAGAGAGATATATTAAAAATTATTTTGAGAAAAAAACTATAATAACAAGAACATTTAATGTGTTTATAACTTATAATTTAAATAAAAGAATGATAATGATATTAGATAATACAAATAAATGGATTGCTGCTAGGTCTGAAGATCAAAGAGAAATAGCGACATTACCTGAAACAAAAGAATTTTTAGCATTTAATCCTAATGATTATAATACTATAGTTGGATTTATTGGTTATGAAAAAGGAAATAAGGACTTAGCATTCAAAACAAAAAATATGACTTCTAAACGTGATACTGGAGCTAGATGTGATCAAGCAACAAAGAATAAAAATTTAACAAAATTAAATCAAATAATTGGTGAAGAAAAATATACAATTGAAAACACAAAAGCTATTAAGGATGAACATGGAAATATAATACAGGAAGCTATGGGGAATGTTGAGTTATGTGTTCTAAAAGAATTTATACTTAGATTTTTTAATGAACATCCTAAAAATGGTAAAAATGGGAAAAAATGGTTCCTTACTCCTGAAATGGCAATTTGGCACAAATTTTACACAGTGTTTGTCTAAAATTAAATATTTATTATTTTTATTTTTTTTATATTTTATTAAATAAAATTGAAATTAAATATAATTAAAAGATTATATGTATATAATATAATGGAAGGGGTTTCTAAGACTACACAATTTAAAAAGCGAAGAGATAAATTACAATCCATTTATTCTAGATGTCTTTTGACTAGAAAAATAGTGTTACCTATTAATTTTGTAGGTAAAAATTTGAATGATGTAATTGAAACTTATATTCAAGATAATTTTGAAGGTAAATGTGTTGTTGAAGGATATATAAAACCTAATTCATCAAAAATTATTAGATATTCAAGTGGTATTATCGAACGAGGAAATAAAATTATATTTGAATCTGTATTTGAGTGCGATATTTGTCTACCAGTAGAAGGTATGATTATACCATGTTTAGTTAAAAATGTTGTAAAAGCAGGCGTTCGTGCTGAAGTAGCTAACGAAGAAATTGATAAATTCTTTGGAGCTGTGGAAAATCCGGATAACCCTTGTGGTCCAAATAAAATCACAATACAAAATAATGTAATTACAATTAAGGGCGAGGATATGGGTAAAGATAATTCTTATAATCCTGGATTTTAAATATTTAATAATATAAATATAAATATAAATAATTATATTATTCATCTATAAATGTTGACTTTTAATAAAATCATAAATAATGTAATAAATTTAGATAATAATATTTTTTCACTTAAATATGACAAATCTGATAAAATCACAGGAATATATAAAATTTTTTTTGGAATGTTGTGTAATAATGTATTTAAAAATTATAAAAATAAGTTTTACTTTATCGAAGAAACAATGAATAATTTTTATTTTTCAAAAAAACAAAATGAAAAAGAAGAGTTTTTTAATTTATTCTGTAAAATACAAACTACATATCATACACTGAATAGATTTGTGTATTTATATAAATATAAAAAAGCTAAATTAATTGTTGACAATGATTTACAGCTTAACAAAATTAAAGAGAATAATCTTAATGTTATATGTATATATCATATTAATTCAAAATATTTATTCAAAATAGAAGATTTACTCAAGATTATTTATATATCGTTAACTAATAATTTTTCATTCTTTTCTGAACCGATTTCTATTAAAAACCCTTATAATAATATTCCATTTGGCAAATCCATTTTATATTTTATTTATTCTTATTTAGTTTTAAATGCTAAAATTATGTTTATAAAACCTGATTATCTTGATATATTTCTTAAATTTAAAGAATGTAATTTTAACATGACTAAGTTTGTCAATAACTATGAATATATTTTGAGGGAATATAGTTTCAAAAATTATTTTAATAATTCCACTAAAAAAAGTATTTTAGATGATATTAAATTAATAGTTAATTTATTTAATAATAATTTTTCAAACCAAAATAAGAAAATTATAATTGATAAAGAATTCCCTCAAGATGACCTTATTAAAATTATGAAACCATATTTATATTTATATTTAGTATCTATTTATTCTTTAGTTCGAAACAATAAAATAGCAGCTAAAAAAAAATTTTATACAAAAATGTGTGAATTTCAATGTTTTAATCCACAATTTGGTAAAAAAATTATTAGACTTAAAGATATTGTTGAAAATGGTAAAATTAAAAAAGTTAAATCGCATATTGAATTTAATATGAAACATAAAAAATTTAATATATATGATATTCAAACTTTCATGAATAATCATATATCATATAAAAATGAATCATACGAATACGAAGAAAATGAAGTTGAAAATCCAGTAATGTTTAGGGTTCATTCAAATTTAGAAATATATACACAATCACAGTTAGATATTAATTTAAATGGAGAAGATGAAGAAGAGGAAGAAGAAGAAGAGGAAGAAGAAGAGGAAGAAGAGGAAGAAGAAGAAGAAGATGAAAATAACTCTATAAGTTAAACTTGTTCTGTCGATGAACTATCAACTATTAGTAAATTTCGTTTTCTGACATTAGTTTTTCTTCTTGTTTTATTTTTTTGGTCACCTTTAATTGCTATTTTTCTTGATGGTTTAGTTTTATTTATAATTGATTGCTCTATTGGAACTGGACTAGTTTCTTCAAGTATTATTTTATTTTTCTTAGGTTTTATTTCTTTTTCTTCACTATCAGATTCAATTAATAAAGGTTTTTTCTTTTTATAACTAGTTTTATTCGGCATCGTAAATTGATTAAGATAATCTTCGATATCTATTTTATTTCTTATTGATTCTTCAATATTTTCAATACATTCCTCGTTTATTTCATTGAGTGAAATAAAAACATCGCCTTTATTAGATTTTATAATTTTAAAGTTAGGAATATTTTCTGGTCTAAAACCAGGTATAACAATGAAAGCAAAACTATCATCTTCATCACCATAACCAACAAATAAACGTTTTTCATATTTAGTTTGTAATATAAATTTTTGACAAATAAATATGGATGGAATTTTATATTTATTAACAAGTAACCATAAATCAAATGTGGTCAAAAAATAATTATCAGTATAAATAAAATTATCAAATGATAAAGTCCCCGCATGAACTTGATCGCCTAATGTTTTCTTACCTTCAATAATTAAAATATCAACAATTTTGTCTTTATAATTTTCAAGATATTTTTTATATTCATCATATAGTTGATTTTTAATATCATTTATAGTAAATTTTTCCTTTGTTTTTCTCTCTATAAGATCAATTATGAAATTAAATGTACAAAAGTTATATTTACTATACTCAGTTTCAATAAAATTTTCTGGGAAACATTTTTTCCAAATAGTCGATGTAATATGACCCTTATCAACTTTATCACATACTATTTCATTTTTTCTTCCAATAGCTTGGTCAAGCGAAGGAATTTTATTATCATATAATTGTGTGAAAATAGGTTGGGTTTCATCATAAGAATTATATTTTATATATTTATTTGTAACCATAGGAATTAAATTCTCAAAATATTCCTGGGTTAATGACGATTGTATCAATATTATTTCATTATCTCTTAAATTATAACCAATATTACCAAATGATAAATAAATCTGCGGTTGTAACATAAATGACTTAATTCTATTATATCTAATTAATTCATCTGCCATCCTACCGAAGTAAATGGGCTCATTTTCCTTATCTGTTATTAAATTTCTCTCTGGTAAAATAAGATTACATTTTCCATTTTCAGTAACAACACACAAATTAGGTGTAGCTTTACATTTATTATTGTCCTTTGCAATACAAGCTGAAACTTCATTAATAAGTTTATAATAATTTTTATCACCAACAAATTGAATTTTATCGCCTACTAGTTGTTTTAATAATGTGTTTATATTTGATAGTTTATCAGAATAGATAATATATTCCTTCAAAATTTCTGATTCGATTTTTTCTCTTATTTTAATATTTTCATAATTATTCAACAAAATTCTAATAGTGTTTCTAAAAACATTGTAGAAACTAGTTTCAAGTTTAATTTTTTTAATGTAATCTTCTCTCTCAATATCAACTACATTTTGTGTTATAATTTTACTATCACTTTGAATCATTGGCCTATCTTTTACATTGACAATATAATCTTGATCTGTGATTGATGGTAAATCTATTTCAGAATAAATTTCATCAACTCTAATGGGCTCTGAAATTTGTATAAATTGATTTGTATTAGTTAGTATACCTACAACCATTTCGTCTTCAACAATTTTAAATTCTGGTTTACAAGGGATAAACGCATCATCTCTTCTTTTTTTACTTCTCTTATATAATTTATTTAAAAATTGTATCGTTACATTATACGTATTCCATAATGACTCGTCATTCATAAAAACAAATTCTAAATCCTTTTTTAAATTTTCATTATATGCTGATGGATAACATGGAATAAAACCAGTTCTGTCAGAACCACCTGGCT
>Ga0255214_1000176_pt1 | contig 17206 bp, 13 predicted proteins | sample Miss_Law_RepB_8d_FD_189951 | JGI IMG/M metagenome (GOLD analysis project Ga0255214, IMG submission 189951) | Freshwater microbial communities from Mississippi River, Louisiana, United States - Miss_Law_RepB_8d | ecosystem: Environmental > Aquatic > Freshwater > River | place: USA: Louisiana... | reverse complement strand
TGAAAAAGGTTTAAGAGGTAAAATATCATTTCAACACATAATACAATGTGGTAAACTTGATTTGTTAAAATGGTGTGTTGATAAAGGTTTTGTTATTGATGTTGATGTTTGTTATTATGCTAGTATTTATAATCGTTATGATATTTTAAAATGGGCTATCAAAGAAAAAGGCTTACAAGATAAAATATCATTAACACAAAGCACAAAACAAATTAATATATCATCAGATGTTTTCACTAATGAATCAATTGATGAATCTATTAATGAATCAATTGATGAATCTACTAATGAATCGACTGATGAATCTACAAATAAATCTACTAGTGGTTCTACCAATGATTCAACTGATGGATCTACTAATGAATCAACTGATGAATCTACAAATAAATCCACTAGTGGATCTACTAATGATTCAACTGATGAATCTACAAATAAATTTACTAGTGGATATACTAATGATTCAACTGATGAATCTACTAATGATTCAACTGATGAATCATCTGATGAATGGCTTGATTATTCTGATAAAACAATTGATGAATCATTAGATGGACGAGTTGATTATTTTGATAGAAAATCTGTTTTATATATTTATGTACATGATTACAATAATACGCTTGAATCAACATCGAAGAAAGAACATAACACATATAAACAAACATACGAGTCAATTGAAGAATGGAGCGATGACTAATCAATTAAAAATTATTATGAATACAAATATGACAAAATAACAATGAAAATTTATATTTGTATATATACCAATATAAATTTTATAATTTTTGATCCATCAACATAAACAATATATTTTTTATAATATCATTTGGCTTAATATATTCTCTATATTTTTTTAAAGTTTTATCACCCATTATAAGTTTATAACAAGAATTAATACTTATTTCATCATTCACATAATTACCATTCAGATAAACATCATATTCAATCACATAAATTGTATCATGAAATTTACATTTTATATAATAATATTTTTCAGTTGTACCATAAAAATGTTTCATATTTAACTCATTTATACAAACTTCATTATATCCAATGTTTATAACTTTTAATTCTTTTTGTAATGTTATATATTGTTCCATATCTATCTTTATATTACCTTTTAATTTATATTTACTTGGCCATCTATCAAAATCCAAAAAATGATACATATCATTAAAATATATTTCACCACAATTATCATATTCTACATCATAATCTTCCTCATTTTCTTCATCTTCTTTATCTTCTTTATCTTCTTTATTTTCTTCATCTTCCTCGTTTTCTTCGTTTTCTTCATCTTCTTCATCTTCTTCATCTTCTTCATTTATATCATATTCACTTGCGTTTTTTTCATCTTCATTATAAATTCTTTCCAATATAAATAATATTTTTTCATTTAATACTTTTATTATTTTTTTTTTACAATTATTAAACTTAGAAACAACATGAGTTTCTTTACATATTTTTTTTCTATTTTTTCAATATGAGTTTTAATTTTATATAAAAAATTTTTTGTTTTCATATTATAATTATTATTTATTATTGAATCAATATTGTTGATTATGGTATTTGCATCCATTATTTATATAAATATATGATTTATTTATATATGATTTATTTAATTAAATAAAAATATATAATAAAAATGGTTAAATATACTAATACAATAATATTATTTATTTACATTTTTTATATCTCAATAAATGAATGATAAAATGTTATTTTTATTTATTTGACAAAATATTCACATATTAAATTCATTATATTTAATATGTTATATATAATTTTAAATTTTTTAAATATTTTCAACATAAACATATATTTTATTTCATTTTTCCACATTTTTTTTATTATACTAAAAAATATACGATCATTATATATATATTTTATTGTTGGATAATCAAATATATACTTTTCACATTTGGGATAATGAAATACATCATATATTAATTTTTCATTGTGAATTTGCATATGTGTATTTGAATATGCATTTATTGATACATCACTTTGGTTTTTTATAATTTCTTGAATATATTTATTACTACAAAAATTACGTACTACATTATTATTCATTGTTGTTATTGATGAAAATGATGATCCATAATGATAATACGGATTTTTATACATATATAATATAATCATTATATTTCCAAATTTGTCCAAATAACTATAATACATAATATCATATGAATTAGTAGCACTGGTATCTTTTATGAATGTTTTATTTATATAATGACATCTACGAAAACTGATTGTTCCTTTATTTAATTTACTTTCATAAATTTTTTCATTATTTACAAAAAAAGTATGTAAATTATCATATCCAATATTTTTATTAATATAATTCATTTTATAATAAAAATATTTTATACAACAATTTAGAGTTTTACATAATAAAGTTAATATATCACTTATTTTTTCTTTTTTTAATACATAATTTCTTAGTCTTAATCTTTGTCGTTTACCAATTTTTTTATTATTTTGTATAATATATTCAACATTATCCATATTCAACTCTTCCTTTGTATATTTAATACTTAATTTATTCTTTAAATTTTTCTTTTCATCCAATTTTTGTTGTTTTAATACTTTATTCCTTAATCTTTCTCTTTGTCTTTTTCCAATCTTTTTATTATTTCGTATAATTAATTCAACATCATCATAATCCATAATATATCCACAAATATACATATAATGGAAAAAATATACATTATAATAGTCATTTTTTTTATAAAGATTCACACTTTGTATTATGTACAAACAAATAATACTATACTATATATAAAAAAATGACTATTATAATGTATATTTTTTCATTATATATATTATTAACATGATTACATTATTGAATTTACTACAAATTCACATATTACAATTTAAACAATTATTGACTGATGAAGAATTTATGACAATTATGAAAATTAATAAAAATTTTAGAATGTTGAAAATAGGTGATGAATATGTTTGGTATACATTAAAATATAAAAATTTTGAACTTGATAAAATATGTGATTTTTATTATGTATATAATATATGTGTTGAATATGTTGATGAAGATAAAAATGATGTATTGAGTGATATTTTTCCGTCAAATATAGATGAATTTATTTGTACAAAACCATGTCCTAATAATGTTATTGATACATGTGATTTATTATATATACATTATAAAATATGTGATAAAATAAATGCATATCATATAATATATGATATTATATTAATACTTATTGTACATTTTATAATTCATAATAAAATAATATTGTTGGAATGGTATTTCCATAATGGTTTTTGTAAAAATATTAATATATTTAATATTTGTGTTGAAAATATGAATTATGACATTTTAAATTGGGCCATTGAAAAAAAAACAGATAATAAAATATGTGCTCAATCATTGTTGAATGTTCGTGATTTTGACCTATTAAAATTGTTATTTGAAAAAGATATTTATATTGATGGTGATATCTGTTATGATGCTTCTTATTATGAAAAATATGATTTATTGAAATGGATTATTGAAAATACAGATATTAGGGGTGAAATATATTATGGTAATATAATACGTAGAGATAACTTAGATATTTTTAAATTTATCATAAACAAAAATTTAGGATTTATAATTGATGATTATAATTATATATATAAATGTAAAGCTTATGATATTTTAAAATGGACAATTGAATATGATATTTATACAGATAAAATATCTTTTACAAATATCATAGAAAATGATGAAATCGATATTTTAAAATTGATAATCAATAAAGGTATTGTTCCTAACATCGACATCATTTATCATGCTTCCTTACATAACAAAATTGACATTTTAAAATGGATAATCGAAAATACAGATATTAAAGGAAAAATCGCATCTAAAAATATTATTAAATACAACAATCTGAAACTTATAATATCGTGTTTTACTAAGAATTTTAAATTTGATATAGATGATGATTATTTTTGTTATAATGTCTCAAATAATAAATGTTATGATATATTAAAATGGATGATTGAAAATAATATTTATACAGACCATATATATTTTAAACATATTGTTCGAGATGGACGTATTGATATTTTAAAATTATGTGTAAAATATAATGTTAAAATTTATACTAATATTCATAAATATACATACTTGTATAATGATTATGAAATATTTAAATGGTTGTTTGAAGAAAAAAAGTTGAATGGCGAAATACCATTTAGAGATATTGTATATTATGACAATTTTGATATTTTAAAATTTGCAATCAATAACGGTTTAGATTTTGATATTGATATTGTTTATTATGCCTCTTTAAATAAGAAATTTGACTTTTTAGAATGGATAATTGAAAATTCTAATATCACTGGAAGAATATCATTTGAAAATATTATACGACATGGTGATTTAGAACTTTTTAAATTATGTATAACAAAAGATTTTAAAATTGACATTGATATATGTAAATGTGCTTCGTTAAATAAGAAATTTGATATTTTAGAATGGACAATTAAAAATACACAAATTACAGGTGATATATCATTTAAAAATATTATACAACATGGCAATTTAGAACTTTTTAAATTATGTATAACAAAAGATTTTAAAATTGACATTGATATATGTAAATGTGCTTCTGAAAATAAATCCTTTGATATTTTAAAATGGACAATTCAAAATACACAAATTACAGGTTATATATCATTTAAAAATATTATACAACATGGTGATTTAGAACTTTTTAAATTATGTATAACAAAAAATTTTAAAATTGACATTGATATATATAAATGTGCTTCTGAAAATAAATCCTTTGATATTTTAAAATGGACAATTCAAAATACACAAATTACAGGTTATATATCATTTAAAAATATTATACAACATGGCGATTTAGAACTTTTTAAATTATGTTATGAAAATGATCATATTGTTAATGTTGATGATATTTATCATTTGGCAACTACTTATGATAATAAAGATATTATAAAATGGTTGAATAAAAAACAAGATTTAAAATTGGACACATCCGGAAAAAAATCAAATAGTTGTTGTGTTGTGTGTTAAATATAAAATTTTATAAAATCAAATGTATTTCAATAAAAAAATGAAATTTTGATATTGTTCTTTATGTGTTATAATATAATATTTATCATTATTTTTAATGGAAACTATAATTAAATTGTGGTATATTTTTGATGAACTTTTATCAAATGAAGAAAAAATTATATTACACTTTGTTAATAAAAATATGTCTAAATTAAATAAAAAAATCAAATTTAACATAAATAATATTGTATATTATAGCTATTATGATTTGCTAAAATATTGTAATCAAATTGGCTTCAAGTATAATCAAGAAACAATGAAAAATTTAAATTTTAATCACGAATAAATATTTAATTTTCTATTAGATACTGAATGTATATTGTAAAAAGTTTCAATCTATGGTAATGTTATAACTTCACTAAATGAACTAAATTATATATATAGACATTCTGACAATACAATGCTTAAATATTATAATAATATAAATGATGTAATATTTGATTATCATAAAGATTTAATATGTATAAATGAATATTTAGGAATAATTGTACAAATAAAAATAAGAAAATATTTTGATCATTTTGCTGTCGATAAAAATACATACAAAAAATATATAAAAAATGTATTAGTATAATTAAAAAACATTTACATTAACAATATTAAAATTTATTTATGTAATTTAAATCTATAAAATTAACAATTTATACACAATTATCATTTTAATTACATTATATCCATTTAATATTTCTGTTATTAATTACAATAGTTTTTATGTATTTATATTTTGTTAAAAATGATAACACATTTATTAACACATTATTTGGTATAAATACTTTATCATTATTATTTTTATTATTTACTTTAATCTTATTATACAACAAATTATACATTCTATTTATTCCATTCTTACACAACAACATTCTATCACCAATTCCTACATAATTACATTTTATTATTTTAATTATCTTCAATAATTTATTAATATATTCTATGAAATCTTTCATATAATCTATTTTTTGCTGTCTTAGCTTTTCTAATTCCTTCTTGTAATCTATATTTATTATTTTTAAATATGCAATATTAGTCAATCTTACTTTGTTTTTCTTTTTTAATTCAGATTTATATAAAGCCAATATTGAAAAATCAATCATCTTGAATTTTTTAGTCTTATATAAATCTAATATAAAACTGACATTTGTTTTGAAAGAATTTAATTTATAATTAAAGAATTTAATTTCATTTTGTGTCATATATATAATGATATTTTAATTGTAATAATGTAATAACAATTAAAATTTATATTTTTATATATATCACCAATAAAAAAATTTATACATTTTAATTTGTTAAATTAAGAATTTTAAGATTTATTTTAATGCAAATAATTTTTAAAAATTTAAATTTGTAATTTTTAAATTTTTATGACATAAAAAAATTGCTCTTTATATTTTAAGACCATAATTTTATTTTTGCACAATAACAACAACATCAATAATGTCTAAATCCTTAATCCAATATATCAGCTGTATTCATCAACCTACATAACACATTTTTTACAATGTTATCTGGCTCAATATTTTGTCTATATTTTTTTAAAGTTTTATCATTAACAACAAGTTTATAACAAGAATCAATACTTATTACCTCCTCCGTATAACATTTATCATTATAAAGACAATATTCAATTATATAAATTGTATCATACATTTTACATTTTATATAAAAATATTGTTCAAAAACATTACGAATATATTTCATACAAATCTGATAATATCCAATATTTATAACTCTTAGTCCTTTTTTTAACAATAAATATTGTTGTTCATCTATTTTTATGTTAGTTTTTGTCTTATGTCTGCTTGTTAAATATTCATGATCAAATAAATCACATATATTATCCAAATATGTATCACCACAATTATTGTATATTTTTTTATCTTCTTCATTTTCTTCATTTTCTTCATTTTCTTCATTTTCTTCATTTTCTTCATTTTCTTCATTTTCTTCATTTTCTTCATTTTCTTCATTTTCTTCATTTTCTTTGTTTTTATCATTCCCATAATAAAATTGCTTCAATATAAACAATAATTTTTTATTAAATATTTTTATTACTTCTTTTTTTTCGTCATCAAATTTTTGTGTAACGTAAGTTTTTATATGCATTTCTTTTTTTTCGATAAAAGTTTTAATTTCATGTAAAAAATTTTTTGCATTTATATTACAATTATTATCTATTATTGATTCGATATTATTAATTATAACATTCGCATCCATTATTTATATAAATATATATCAAATTATTAAAAATTTATATTTATACATTCTCAAATTAAAAATATATCATTTTTTTATATAATTTTAATTTGTCAAATTAAGGATTTTATATGTTCCTTATTTAATTTACTTCCATAAATTTTACTATTATTCACAAAAAGTATGTAAATTATTATATCCAACATTTTTATCAATGTAGTTCATTTCATAATAAAAATAGTGTATGTAGCATTTTTAATTTTTACATTGTAAAAACAACATAATACACATTTTTTCTTTTTTTAATATGTAATTTCTTAGTCTCAATCTGTATGGTTTATTGATATTCTTGTTTTGAATATTATGTTAAACTTTTTCTCAATATTTCTTATACTCAATTTATTATTTAAACTTTTATTCAATTTTTGTAATTTTAATGCATTATTTTTTGTTGTTTTTTTATAATATTCTTTATGTTCTATAATATATTAACAAAAACACATTTAACGAAAAAATACACATAAAGAATCATCCATCCCTCATATAAAAAATGATTATTTTAATGTAGTATTTCTCCATTAAATACTACATTATTAACATGTTTATATTATTAAAATTATTTAAGTTTTATACATCACAATTCAGACAATTATTGACTGATGAAGAATTTATGACAATTATGAAAGTTAATAAAAATTTTAGAATGTTGACGATAGATGATGAATATGTTTTGTATACATTAAAATATAAGGGATATGAACTAAATAAAATACATCATTTTTATTATGTATATAAAATATATTGCAAAAATAAAACATTTAATAAAAATAAAAATGAAAATGACACGTTGTTTGATGATTATTTATCACATATAGACAAATATATTTGTACAAATATATATCCTAATAACGTTATTAATTCATGTAATTTTTTATATATGCATTATCATATATACAACAGATTAATTAAACACCATCCAAAAGATCTTCACAATGAAGAATTAATTAGACAAATTATTATTGATAATGAAATAGAATTATTTGAATGGTATTTTCAAAAAGGTTTTTGTGATAATATTAATATATTAGATATTTCTGTTAAAGTTAATAATTATAATTTTTTAAAATGGACGATTGAAAATAAAATAGATAAAAAAATAGATAAAAAAATATCTGCATTTTCATTGATCAACATTAGTGATATAAATATATTGGAATTATTAATTGAAAATAATATTCACATTGATGAGGACTTTTGTGAAATTATTTCGATATATAATAGATATGATATATTGAAATGGATTATTGAAAATAAAAAGATTACTAAAAATATAAAGATTACTAATAATATATGTTTTTATAATATATTTCGTAATGATGACTTATATCTTTTTAAATTTTTCATAGATAAAGGTTTTAAACTTAAAGATACAGATCATTATGCAATATATAAAAATAAAGCATATAAAATTTTAAAATGGGCAATTCAAAAAAATATTTACACATCTAAAATAGATTATGAACATATTATAAAAGATGGAAAAATTGACATTTTAAAATTAGTATTTAAAAAAGGTTTTGTTTGTAATATTGATATTGTTTATTGTGCTTCTAGATATAATAAAATTGATATTTTAAAATGGATAATTGAAAATACAAATATTCATGGAAAAATTGCATCTAATAATATTATTAAGTATGACAATCCAGAACTATTAAATTTATGTTTTATAAAAAATTTTGTGATAAAGTCACATATAATAAATGTTATAATATATTAAAATGGATGATTAAAAATAATATTTATACAGAATATATATGTTTTGAACATATTGTTCGTGATGGACGTATTGATATTTTAATATTATGTGTAGAACATAATATTAAAATTTATATTAATATTTATAAATATGTATTTATATATAATAAATATGAAATATTTAAATGGTTAGTTGAAGAAAAAAAGTTTATTGGTAAAATACCATTTAAATATATTATTTTGCATGGTAATTTAGATATTTTAAAATTTGCTATTGATAATGATTTAATTTTTGATGTTGATATTATTTATTATACTTCTTTAAATAAGAAATTTGATTTTTTAAAATGGATAATTGAAAATTCGAATATCACTGGAAAAATATCATTTGAAAATGTTATAAAATATGGTAATATAGAACTTTTTAAGTTATGTTATGTAAAAAGCCCTGATGTTAATGTTGATGATATTTATTATTTAGCAGCTGTTAATGATCATAGAGATATTATAAGATGGGTAGATAAAAAACAAAATTTAAAATCAAACATGAATGAAGCAAAAACAAATAGTTGTTGTGTTGTATGTTAAATATATTTTCAATAAAAAAATAAAATTTAGATATTATTTTATATGTGTCATACTACACTATTTATTATTTTTTTAATTGAAACTATTATAAAATTGCTATATATTATATAAATTGAAAATTTATATCTATCGCAATAAATATTAAATATCACAATGAAAATTAAATCATCAATTAGTATTTATACACTTATGACAAAATTAATTATTTCTTAGACAATCTAACTTGAAATAATGAATGTGATGATGTAGTATTATAATAAATTTTTTGACCGTTTTCAACACAATATTTATATGGTATGATCTTTTCTCTACATCCAAAGGGACCAACAAAAGGTGAATGTTCAACCATATGTACATTATATAAATTATATTGTTTCATTAAATTATTTAAGTTGTCGTATGTGTATGTTCTTGAAGTTTCATTTGTTGTTTTTGACACTAATTCCAAATCTGGATAACCATTTTTTAATGGACAACAAAAGCAATGTGAAACATCAATTATATCAATTTTTATTTTTTTATCATCAAACTTATCAATAAGTTTATTGATGAATTTTAATTTTATTGGTTTAAATCTTAAATTTTCTTTATAAAAATCATAAATAAAGTTGTCAATAAGTATTAAATATTTATTTTCTTTTACTAATTTTAATTTTATATCATTATGTATTGAACAAAAACGAAAGGATGAGTTTATTTTTTGAAATTTAATTAATTTATTTGTTAATGAAGGATTTTTTATAGAATATGAATTATATTTGAGCATTTCAATAAAGAATTCATTTAATAAATAACTGTTAATAGCAGTTAAATCATTATTAAATTGAAATAATGATTGAAATATCCATATATTCGACAATATATTATTATTCATTATTTAATAATACTAATTTTATATATTTAAATAATCTTATATATTTTAAAACATTTCTATAAATAAAATAGATAAGAATAACTTGATACGTTTCAATATAGAAAATTTTTGTGGATCAATAAATATGTTAAAATTTGTAATAGACAAAAGGAACAAAAATAAATATAATATTGGTAATGAAAAAATATTTGCATATGCAACTTTAAATGGAAATTTACAAAGTATGAAATGGTTAAAGGAAAATGGATGTAAATGGAACTGTTTAACATTCAATTTTGCAGCTAAAAATGGAAATTTAGAAAATATGAAATGGTTAAAAAATAATGGTTGTGCAATGGATAACTCACAGTTTGGAACATTTTATTATGCAGTAGGAAATGGTAATTTAGAAAATATGAAATGGTTGTTAAATAATGGATGTAAATTTTATATATATGTATTTGCAGAAGCAGCTAAGAAAGGAAATTTAGAAAATATGATGTGGTTATTAGAAAGTGGTTTTCAACTGGATTATTTGACATTTGAAACTGCTGCATATCGTGGAAATTTAGAAATAATGGAACGGTTATTGGAAAACGGTTGTCCAATTAGTGATCATATAAGATAAATTATAGATGAAAAATATAATTTAGATATGTAAATTATTTAATAATTTTATTGAAAAATTTAAAATTTTAAATTTTTTATATGTTAAATAATTATATAAGAATTTATGATAAATTTAGAAACAATTAAAACGGATGTTGATAATGAATTGAATAATACGGGTAATATTGATTATAATAAAATAACTGATATAAATAGTGGAATGTATGATAATCATCCATTATATTTGATACAACCAATACATTATTTTTTTGACAATTATATTAATGATAAAATTGGCAACACATACAATTATGTCTTCAATTATTTTGATATATTAAAATTTAATGAAATTTTTAAAATTGATAAAAATAATTTACATTATGTAGGACTTGATAAACATCAAACAATAATATATACGTTTAGACATAATGATGAATGTTATATATATTATTCAAATTCAGGTTTAGGATCAAATAAATATCAATATGTTGACATTAATAAAAATACTACAGCTTGTAAAATGTATAAATTCAATGATGTTAGTAATGATTTAAATCTATTAAATTTGTTGTGTAATGATATAATACAAATTATCAATGTAATAATACAAAAAATAAAATATAATGAAAAAATAAATACTAATATATTAAATAATTTACAATGACACTAAAAGTATTATAGATATTATATTGTTTGTTAATAGTATTGGGAATGAAAGTGATATAAAGGATGAAAGTTTTTTTATTCAATATTTATTATATATATTTTATTATTTTTGTTCAACTCAATTATTAACAGAATGTACATTTAATATTTTTTTAGGTGATGATTTTATATATGAAGAAAATAAACAAAATGTTCCAATAATAAACTTTAAAAATAAAAATATTCAAAGTGTAATAAATAAAGTATATAATTTTGATGTAAATTATACTATCAATGAAAGTAAAAAAACATTTATGAATAAGATTGAACAAGTTAGTGAAAAATTGAAAAAAATAGAAGATAAAACTTGTAATTTTAAGTTTAACAATTCTTTTGAATTATATTTCTCAGAAAAATATGGATTATTTAATAGTTTGCAACATTCTGGTTCTTGTACTTTCTATTCTTATTATAATTTGGGTATTAATATGTTAATTTTTTATTCATTTATTCAAAATAATTTTGAAATTGAAGATGTTGTAATAAATATATTAAAAGTTCATTTTAAAAACTTATATATGTTTAAAAAATTTAATAATTACATTTTTTCAAGAGACTTAATACGAGTAGTACAACCGAAAGTATATAATACGATCATATATAATTACAATTATTTTTATAGTATATTAGAAAAAAATAATTGTTTGGAACAGTTTGGATATGATGTAAATATAATGAATTGTGATATGTTATTAAAAAATTGTTTAAATAAACAAAATTACCAAATAAATCAAAAAAAATATGATTTAAAAGTGATTATTAATATTAGAAACATTTTAAATGATTTTTTATTTAATATTCGAAAAAATAAAGGCATAAGTGTGTATGAAATTGAAAAATATGCAGATAAATACATAAATGTAATATCGTCAAACGATGATACATCCACTTATACACTTTTGTTTACATATTTTTACAATATTTTATTATTAAATATGTATTATACATACAATAGTAATTCTAAAATTTATGACAATGAAAAAAAATATATGATTGTCTTTAGTGATAATGATTCGCCCACATTAAAAATGAACACTATTTTGAAAAATAACACAAATATTCATACTAACTATTTAGTTAATTTATTATATGACAATGAGTTATTATATATTACAATGTTTTCACATGTTGAACAATATAATAAATTAATTAGTTTATATGATAATGAAAATGTTAATCTACATAAAATTATAAGCGAAGTTCATTCGAAAGCTTATATTTTAGAAATTAATAACACTTTAAATTTGAATGATGCATTTGCAAACATTTATTATGAATATTTAAAATTTATTTGTCAAATGAATTATAATTTTGATTACAAAGATAGAAAAGATAATAAAGATTATTATAATGATAAATTTATAATTGAGACTAAGAAAATAATTAAAAGAAATATTAATAATATAGGTTATTATAACATTTTCAAAATAATTTTTATTTTGACAAAAGGTAATTTGATTTTACATAATTATTCAATCAATAATAAAGATATTTTTTTTTATTTAAATGATGAAAAACATTTATTTTTATCAGAAAATGATAGTGATATAATAATGAATTATTATAACAACAATAAATTAGCTTTTATAAATTTTTTGATTATAAATCCATACGAAGATATTATGAAATATTTACTTGATATTTCACATAACTATCATAATAAAATTGATAAATTATTGCAATATAATAATTTTGAAAAGAATATAACTAACAATGAATATGTAAAATCTGGCATCAAATATCGTTTATATAATAAAAATACAACTAATTTATCAACTAAAATATTTCTTCGTATTGGTTTAGATTATAATGTAAATTATAATTATTATGTATTAGAATCAAATATAAATATTTTTTATATTTTTATTAAAGATTATAACAAAATATTTAGATTAACACATATATCAACAGATAATTTTAAAATTGAAATGAAAAATTTAGATGATGTTAATGAAAATAATTATGTGGAATTAATATTTGGTTATGATAAGTTAAAAAGAAATATAAATATGTTTTTATGTATGTTTCCATCATCATCACCTTATTTATGTTATGAAAAAAATAATAAATATTTTATTGAATTTTTATATTATAGTCATCATTTTTATAATAATAACAAAATTATTTTTAAAAAAAATGTCAATAATTATTCATTTGAAACAAAATTAATGCAATTTGAAATTTCACCATCAAAATTATTTATATTGATTGATTCTTTTAATTATGAAGATTATAATATTTTATATGATTTTTATATGAATAAACAATTAAATTTTAATAATGACAATATTGTTATGGATAAAAATTATTCATTAAATGATAATGGTGATATGATAAAAATTAATAATTATGTACAAAAACTATCTCATATAATCAATGAATATAAAGCAATATTGAATAAAAATAAACATAATAATATTCATTTTGAATATGTTGATCTAATTAATGATATTAATGATTGTATTGTTAATAGACAAAATGATGAAAATGATGAAAATTATATTGTTAAAAATTTTCATATATCAATTTTAACTATGATCACTAATATTTTTTTTAATATTTACAATCAATATAATACAAATTTAGATAAATATGATAAAGAACATTTATTAAATGTTATAGATGATTTAAATAATTTTTTCATGCGTAATGATACCACAAAACATTATTTTTTTGAATTGTTTTTTATGTTGCAAAATAAATACATATTTAAACAATTACAAATTGATAAATATAGAGAAATATTAAATGATTTTATTAATACAAATCCATCATTAAAAATACATCAATTTATGATGGGTAAAGGTAAAACTTCTGTTGTAACTCCATTATTATCCTTTGCAATTAATTTTATTACAGATTTAAAAAATAGTCAAAAAATCGCAACAATCATCACAAAAGATAATTTAATAAAACAAACAAATAAATATTTAAATCTAACTAAACAATTATTTAAATATAATAATGTATCTATAATTAAAATTAATGTATTTTCTGATTATGAAGCTAAAAAAAGATGGATAGAATACACTGATATAAATCTTCGTCGTCATAATAATAACAACGAATCAGTTTTTTTAGACAGAGAAATAAATATTATTGATGAATTTGATTCACATTATAATTATTTACAATCTCAATTTAATTATGTTGATGATAATACTCAACTTGACAATAATATTATTAATTATATATTTTCATATATATATAGATTATATTTAAAAAAAAACAATACATCATTAGAACATATAAATAATGATAAAATATTAATAAATATCAATGAAATTATAAAACAAAAGTTAAAAATTGAATTGAATAATTGTTATATTGAAGCATCCAAATTAAAAAACAATAAAGACTATGGTTTTGGATTTTTATACGATAAAACATTACTTAATGAACAAAAAAGATTAATTATTCCATTTGCTAGAAAAGACACACCTATATTTAATTCAAAATTTTCAAGTTTATTATTAACTTTAATTTTAACAATTAATATATACATAAAAAAATATAAAGCTGAATTACAATATTTTGATTATTATAATCTTATTATTAATAAAAATATTATCATTTTATTAAAAAAAATGAATAAAATAATTAGTGATAAATATAATGATATTTGTTTAATTATTAATGATGATTTCACCAACAATGAAAATAAAATTTCTAAATTGAAAACATATTTTACAAATAATATTTATTTTTATGAAAATAATCAAATTAATATTTATGATAAATACGATCTATTATTCGATTATCTAAAATGTACCAATATAAATGAACTTGTATATACATCCACACAATATAATTTATCTTTTCAAGATATAATTCATAATGTTCATAATCAATTACAAGTTGGATATACTGGTACTACTCATTTTAAATTGTTAGAAACCAATAATACCGAAGATTTCATTTTTAAAGAAAAACATTCTGATAATGATGAAATAATTGAAATAAATAATGCTTTTAATCGGGTTGGACATGATACACAACAAAATAATGTCGATCAGCCAATAAATTATATTGTTAAAAGTAATGATAACTTTAAAAATCTTAAAAATATTTTCTATAATTGTTATAATCATACCCATAATACTGAAGGACATGCGGCAGCTGCACCAATTAAAACAGATATTATAACATCCTCAAAAATTGGTAAATATCATAACAAATTGAACAAAGCAAAAGAAACTAACGTTGAATGTAATCAAAATAATTTGTGTGGAATTATTGACTTAGTTGGTTTGTTTGTAAATGAAAATAATAGAAATATTGCTAAAATGTTAAAACAATTTTTTCCTCATAAAAATATCATTTATATTGATGATAATTTAAATGCATTGCAATTTAATGAAAACAATAATGAAGATAATAATATGTTAAATATTGATAGTCCATATATTGAAGAAAATAACTATAATTTTTATTATTATGATAATAGAAATGTTGTTGGTATAGATTTAAAACAAGCAAGACATGGAGAATTTATAATTTTAATTGGCAATAATACTAGAATTACTGATTTTTCACAAGCAATATTTAGATTTAGAAAATTAAATAGAGGAACATTTATGAATGTTTGTTTTGTTAATGAATCAGAAAATCAACCAAATGATTTAACATATAATACATTGAAAAAAAGGTTATACAACAATGAAGATATATTTAATGATTCTCAAGAAATTGGAATCAAATATCAACTGTTTAAAACTTATTTAAGAAAAATACATAAATCTTATATCGAAACATCATTAAAACCAAATTTCTTATTAACTGAAGAAATCAATGTCAATTTTTTATTAAATAGATTAAAAGAAAATGTACATTTTAAAGATGAATATAATACACATACACATATTAAATCATTATATGATTTTTTTAATGTTGCAAATATTGACATACTAAAACATTTAATTATGGGCCATAATATTGAACAAGTTGAAGAAAAAGAAAAAGAGAAAGAAAAAGAGAAAGAGGAAGAGAAAGAAAAAGAGAAAGAGGAAGAAAAAGAAGAAACAAATTTTGGCCACAATGAAGTCAATTTTAATTTTACATACGATAATTATGTTATGATAGAACATTTAAATTGTTTTGAATGTCTCACTAAAAAATGTATATTATTGTTCAAAGATGAAAAATATAAAATAAATGAAAAAAATATATATGTAAGTTATAATGTTTTAATATATTTGGATATTAAAAAACGTAATGATAATAGAGTAAAATTAAGGTTATGTTTTGTTGAATTTAATAATTTTATAATGATTGAAGAATTAAACTTAGCATTATTATTATATAATAATAAATTACCATTATATTTTGATGATGGAACATTAATTTACAAAAATATAATGAGTATTTATGGTGATAAATTAATTTTTAATGATGAGTTATTATATTTA
>Ga0255214_1000166_pt1 | contig 17504 bp, 17 predicted proteins | sample Miss_Law_RepB_8d_FD_189951 | JGI IMG/M metagenome (GOLD analysis project Ga0255214, IMG submission 189951) | Freshwater microbial communities from Mississippi River, Louisiana, United States - Miss_Law_RepB_8d | ecosystem: Environmental > Aquatic > Freshwater > River | place: USA: Louisiana... | reverse complement strand
GAAAGGGAAAAAGAATTAGCGGAAAGGGAAAAAGAGAGAATAAAACAAGAATCATTAAAAAGTGAAAATTTTCCAGAATTAGTATTAACTTCAAATAAAAAAATAAATGAAGATGATAAGAATATTAGTTATATAGAAAAATTAAAAACAGAAGAGATAAATAATGTTATCGATACAGGTTTAGAAAATTTAAAACCAGGTTGGGTTAGTTTTAAAAGAGATCCTATAACAGGAAGAACAATAAGACAACCTACAGATAAGGAAGAAAATAATATAGAAAAATCTGAAAATGAAATAGGAATGTATATATTTAACGCATTAGTAGAGTCTCATGAAAAGAGAACAAACGAATATATAGATAATTATGGTTATGATGAATGGGAAAAAAATTTTAAATTTTCAGATTGGAGAGAACGAGAAGCTTATTTGGAAGAAATGGAAGCAATGGAAGAAATGGAAGCAATGGAAGAAATGGAAATTGAATATGATGATAGTTATGAATATTAAATTAGTTTAAAATAATAATGTATTATATTAAACTAAATTATGGATATTGAATATAATAATTTAGATGATGAATGGATTAATAATTTTGAAAAAACAGATAAATTATATCAAGATTTTTATAAAGATGATTTATATTATATAAATTTACGAGTTATATATGTGAATAAATATAATGAAATAGATAAAATAAAACATGAATCTCTTTTATTAACAAATAAAAATATAATTTCACAAGAAGAAATTCTTGGAATACTAAAAAAAAATTCAGTAGATAATCAAAAATTATATTCATTATTATCAATTTTAAGATATAATATATTATTAGAGCCAGATGATGTAAAAAATTATTTAATAAATAAAAATAGTGAGGATTATTTATCTGTAATAAAAAATATAGATGCTATAAAATATGAAAAGAGTATATCAATGTTTCATGATTTAAATGATTTAATACTTATTTTTTATGAAAAAATTCAAGAAATTGTAAAAGCTAAAAAGGATACCACAAAGAAGATATACTTTAGTTGTTTAAATGCTAACAAAAAAACAATTAGAAAACGATATAAAGATTAAACCAGTATATATGTATCATCTAATGGCAGCACTCGTTAACGCACTTGATAATTATACTCCTACTCAATTTGGTGAGAATGGTCATGTAGAATATGGATGGTCAAATAACATTCAAGAAAAAATTTTACAATTCAGCTTCCAAGTTACCCGAACGAATGAAACCGGAGTTACTAAACTTGCTAATGTTTTACATAATTTATTGATGAATCTTAAGCATAATGCAGATAGCGGAACATTGCCTGAGAAGGAACTCGCTAAGGGTTATCTTTCTATTCTTTATAAAATGATTGGATATACTCGTGATATTGTTGATGGGAAGGGTGAATATACCTTATCTTATATGATGATTCATACTTGGAATAAATTTTATCCTGAATTGGCTCAATTTGCTTTGAGGTGTTTTGTCACTTTTGACAAAAAAGATATACATCAGTATGGCTCTTGGAAGGACTTGAAATATTTCTGTGAATATTGTAAGTGTCAAGGTGATAGTATGGATTCGCCATTGATTAATTTTTCAGTTAGCCTAATCAACAACCAAATCAGAAATGATTATTTAAGATTTTTGGCTAATTCTGATGATATTTCCTTAGCTGCTAAGTGGACTCCTAGAGAAAAGTCTTCGTTTGGTTGGCTGTATGAACATCTTGCTACCAACTATTTTTATGATGTTTTAGCTACTGCTAAGACTGATGAACAAAAGAGAAGAGCCATTCTTAAGTGTAAGACTGAATATCGAAAGATCTTGTCAGCTCTCAATAGAAAGATTGATACTACTCAAGTAAAACAATGTGGTAAGAAATGGTCGCAAATCGAGTTCAATAATGTAACTTCAATCACTTTGTCAAAGCAAAAAAAGGCTTTTTTAAATGTCAAACAGAACGGTGAAGTCCGTTGCCCTGATTCTTTTGACAGAAAAACTTGCGCAGAGAATTTTAATGCTCATATCCAAAAGGCAGTTAATGGTGACATTGAAATAAAGGGTAAGCGTCTTGGTATGGCAGATTTTACCGGGCAAGCATTAGGATTGCTTAAAAACAGCAGAGGTTCTCAAGAATTTCAAGCATTAATCAATCTTCTGAATTCTCAATGGCGGGATAATTCTACTCAAAATGGTGCTCTTGGTAAGATGATTGCTATGGTTGATGTTTCTGGTTCTATGGAAGGTGATCCTATACATGTAGCTATTGCTCTTGGCATTCGTATTGCTGAGAAATCTGCGCTTGGAAAGCGCGTAATGACATTTAGTAGTCAGCCCGAATGGGTTAATTTGGAACCTTATCCCGATTTTATTTCACAAGTGGGAGTTATTCATTGTGCTCCTTGGGGAATGAATACTAATTTCTACGCCGCACTTAATCTTATTCTTGACGCAATTGTTGAAAATAAGATGGCGCCTGAAGATGTTCAAGATATGGTTCTAGTAATCTTATCTGATATGCAGATGGATGGGTGTGAGAGCTGTAATAAGCATACCTTTGACATTATGAAGGCTAAGTATGAAGCAGCAGGTATCAGAGCAAATGGTGTTCCTTATAAGCCACCTCATATCCTCTTCTGGAATTTGAGAAGCACTTCAGGATTTCCATGTCTTGCTAACCAACCTAATGTATCTATGATGTCAGGATTTAGTCCAGCTCTTCTCAATTTATTTTGCGAACAAGGTTTGGATGCTCTTCAAAGATGTACTCCTTGGGCTATTCTGGTAAAAAGTTTAGAAAATGAAAGATATAAAATCATGGCTGATAAATTTTTTGAGCAAGTATAATCAGAAATTTCACAAGTTTATTTAAATTACAAAATGTGACATTCTTCTTATGTTTTATCTTCCACTAAATAATATTGAGGTATTGTTAAATTGTAATCAATACTTTTATGTGTAAGCATTATGCATTATATAATAAATTAATATTTATTATATAAAAAATTGAAATACTTATTTGGAATATAAGTAAATGTATTATAATATAGTAAGAAATGGAAATACATAAGAGTATTAAGTTGAATAAAAACACTTCAGTTGACTTGGTTTTAGAACCTTGCGATTATGAATTATTTGATATAAGTTCAATTCAGGAATTGCCTTCTGATTATCCTCAAGATTTCAAATTATTTTGTGATGAAAATGACATTAAACTTCCAAAGCTTACTTCTTCAACAGGAAAAGCATGGAGTTTAATGGCAACATACAAATATAAATACTTCAACAGAGAAATATGCGAACAATTAGCACAAAAATTTAATATTATTTCAAATGATATAATTCAACAATTTAATAAGGTAAACCAAAAAGGCATTAAATCTAATAGTGATTTGCACGACAAAGGAAAATCATATATAGTTTATCCATATTGTTTATCAAATAAACACAAAATGAGGAAAAATTTTAAATTTACTGGAACAGAAGAAGAAAAAAATAACGAAATAGATAAAATAAAATCTACTATAAAAACCGATTATATTGATGTTCCAAACTCTTTATGGCAGTTGGGACATAAAAATCCAGGTTCAACAGATAACTCAAATGAAAATTTAGTGTTACAACCACCTATACAAGGCAAGTATAGAGATAATTATATATTTATAGATACTTTAACAAAATTTCCAATGCCAAATAAATTAGAAATTATGATTGAAAAAAAAGAAATAGAATTTACAACAAAACAGATAATATCTTATAAAAAAATATTTGATAAATTATTGGCATCTATTTAAACAAATATTATAGTATTCGCTATTTAATTCAGTTCCAATACATTTTCTTTCGGTATTTTTACATGCTAAAGCAGTTGTTCCACTTCCTAAAAATGGGTCAACAACAAGGGAATCTTTTTTACTGAATAATTTAATTAAATGTTCTATTAAAGCAAGAGGTTTAACTGTAATGTGAGTATTATTTTCTCCTTTTTCGCTTTTTGAAGGTTTTGATACTAAGAAATTTTTATCATAACTTTCATTATATTCTTCAGTTGTTATTATGTTTGCTGGAACTCTATCGTTATCTATTCCTACTTTTTGTGAAAAATCTAATAATCCTGTTTTAAATTGTAATTCATTTTGAATAAATGTTAATTTTCCTAAAGGTTTCATTGCTACACAAATCGGTTCAAAACAAGACCTAATTTGAGGGGTTTTATAATCTTTATATTCATCTATTAACTTATTTTTTTCTTCTTCTGTTAACTTCATTTTTTCTATTATATGAGATATAGACATACCTTTTGGCATACTTTGTGTGTAAGTCCAATTTATCATATCTCTTATTTCAAAACCAGCAATTTCACAACTCATTGCTATTGCATGATACAATCTTGGTGATGAAAATGACAGAAAATATGCTCCTGGTTTCATTTTTCTAAATAATAATTTTGATAATTCTAAATAATAATCATATAAATTTTTAACTTGTGATTTATCAAATTTCATACCTTTTGGTAAATGTGTGATATGACTATTTTTTACATCATTATTTACTTCACTTGAAGACCATTTGTTATCAAGTTTATCGATAAAGTATGGTGGGTCAGTTATTACACAATCAATGCTATTATCTTCTAATTTATTTAATTCAATCATACAATCAGCATTTAGAATTTTAATTCTATCATTAATAGATGTGTCATATATTATATTATTTAAAATTTCAGGTCCATCAATATTGTCATCATCTTCAATTATAAATTTTAATGGTTGTTGTTTTTTACCGTTAATAAGTTCAATTAATTCTTTTTTATTTTTGGATTTGCACTTTTTAATTCCATCTTCTTCACACTTTGCTAAAAGTTCGTGTTTTGATAATTTAGTTAAATCCATTTCTTCAATATTGCAAGTTATATTACTAATATCAGTCATATTATTTAATTCAATTTTTTTATTATTAAATAAAAAACTCATTATATATTTATATTTTGACTATCATTAAATTTCAATTGTTGTTTGTATTCAAATGTGTAAACATCATAGATTTTACAAATACTCCAAAATCACAGCATTCGCCATAATAATTAAATTTTGCTTTTCATTCTTCTTTGTGAATGATTGTTAAGAATATGGTTTCCAATTATATTTATAGAAGAGTTGTCTCATTTTACTACCTAATCCTTCCAGGTCGGTGTAATATAATATTTTATTTAAAATTGATAATTTTAAATATATAAAAATATAATCCAATTAAATAATGTTTACTATTGTAACTGGAAGATACAATAATGAAACATGGGAGGCTAGTGTGCGTTATAGAGAAAGAAAAAATTTCGCATGTATATACGCGCCTCCTTATAGATTAGCAGAAACAATTGACGTAAATTCACCTGTATTTGTTATTGAAATGAATAATTCGACAAATAAAATAATGGGCATTGGATTGATTAAAAATAAATTAATAACAGATAAAGTATACAAAGTTCAAGAAGATACAAATTGTAATAGATATATTTATATTGGTGATTATCACATATCGAGAGAATTATTAGATGATTATAATCCGTTTCTAGTTTATGTATTAGACGAAATTTTATTCAAAGGGTATACACATTCGAAACGAGGTTCAGGTCTGACAAAAATTCCAGAAAAAGTATTGAAATTGGATGTATGTGAAGGAATAAATATAAAAAAAGAAATAAAAGAAATATTTGTTTATCATTTCAAAGATAAAATTTTATCAAAAAAAAGAAAAACAATGAACTAAAAAATGAACACTAAAAAGCACTAAATATTATTTGATATTAATTATTAAAAACAATATCTATATCATTTATATGGAAGATATTAATACAGACGTTTCTAGTTATACTTTATCTGAATTAATGGCAATTATTGACGTTGAAGATTTAAATCCTAATACTATTATAGAAAATACTAATTATTTTATAAAAAAATACAAAACCAAAAATCAAACTCTGTCCGTCTTTTTTAAAGAAATACAAAGTCAACTTTTACAATATGCTCAAGGTCTCGATCCAGATAGTGAAGAAGAAGATGATGAAAATAAAATTGTTGTTGAAGGATTTGGAAATATGACAAATAATGCTATTTATCCGTCTGGAGAAAGAATGGTAACTGATTGGTTTGAAAATCAAAATCTAACACAGAGTGATGAAAATCAAAGAGAAAAAATTACTGATCGTAAGCAAAAATTTAAATTATTTAATAATCCTCAAGTTCCTATGAAACAACAACAACTTGCCACAACAGATACTTTTGAATTACCTGTTAAACAAGACTCACTCAATCCTAATTTAAAAAATACAATAAATCGTTTTATTAATATCGATAGTCAATTTAGACTATATACAAGTGGGGTGGATTCTACATCTACAGATTATACATGTGATTTGTCCGATACAATTAAAAATGTCTTAAGTTTAAATTTATATTCATATCAAATACCATTCAGTTGGTATAATATAGATACAGCATATGGTAATACATGTTTTTGGATTTCTGATACTAATAATAATAAAATAATACCAGTTTCAGTTCCTTCTGGTAATTATTCTCAAACATCTTTCATAAATCAATTAAATACATCATTTTTACAAGCTGGCTTCTCATTTCCTGCTAGAACTAATACTACACTATACCCATCACCACCATATCCAACTCCAGCATTAGCAGAAAATACTCCAGCTTATTATAATCCAAATACTGGTATTGTATCGCTATTTTTAATTGACGGCTCATATAATGGTTCTCTCGGAACATTTAATATTTCAACAAACACACAAATTATTTTTTATGATTTTACAGGTATATTACAATGTAATGTAAATTGTGTAAACAAAAGCAATCATTATTTTAATAATACTTTAGGATGGATAATGGGATATAGATTGCCATATTATAATGTTGATGTAGATGGTAATACCGCACAATCTATTTTAGATTTAAACGGGACTAAGTATTTAATATTAGTTATTGATGATTATAATCAAAATCATGTTAATAATTCATTAGTATCAATATCTCAACTTTCAAATACTTTAAAAATGCCAACATATTATTCTCCAGATTTACCTTATACATGTATAACGCCAGCACAACTGGGAAATAATTTATCTGAATTAGTTGGTGGTGTTGAAGCAGAATCATTATTTAATAATCAAACAACAAATACACAGAATGGTGTTTTAATAGCTGGTAAATATGAAAAAGATTATACAAACACACAAATAATGTTACCTAGTGCGCCAAGAACGTTAACAAATGCACAACTTTACACAATAAATTCAATTAATACTAATAATAATAATCTTACTAATTACTTGGCAAAGGCTCCAACATCATCAGATATATTAGCTATTATACCAGTAAAGACATCAGTTGGAATTTCAACTGGTTCTTTATTAGTTGAATTTAGTGGTTCTCTCCAAGATAATATAAGAACATATTTTGGTCCAGTAAATATAGAAAGGCTAGCTGTAAAACTATTAGATGATAAAGGAAATGTATTAAATTTAAATGGAAATGATTGGTGTGCTACAATAATAGCAAAATGCTTATATCAATATTAAATATATTATATCATATAATATTAATGGATATATTGTATGAATTTGGTGGATACGCACCTGTATTATTAATACTTCTCTCTTGGTATGTATTATGGAACCATAATAATTTATTTTTCTATTATAATGTTGGTTTAATTTCCAATGATATTTTAAATATAATTTTAAAAGGTTTAATTCAAGAACCGAGACCATTATTTGATAATAAAAAAATTACATTGATGTCAAAACATACCAAAGATTATTTTTTTCAAAATGGTATTCCATTTAATATATATGGTATGCCATCAGGTCACGCACAAATGGCATTTTTTAATTCAGTATTTATATATTTATCATTAAAACATACAAATTTATTATACTTATATTTAATTATCTCTCTATTTATTTGCTATCAAAGAATAAAAATACAATATCATTCAATATCACAAATAGTTTTTGGTGCAATAATTGGTTCAGGTTTTGGCTATATTGTTTATCAATTAGCTATAGTGAAGATAAAGGGTAAAATAAGAGAAAAACCTGACGATGATGGACCTCTTAATACTACATAAATTGATTTTGTTGTTGGTAAAATACCAATGTATCCATGTAAAAAGGTGTAATATCGTAAAGTATCTCTTTATATCTAAAACCTGAAGCAAACATAGGTTTTTATAGGTGTTTATAGGTGTTTAATTGTAACGAATCATAACTAGACGCTATGGAGAGAAGAGTCAAAAATTAAAAAGTTTATGGCAACCATTTATATTTATAATTAATTTAATATTTTATTTATAATAAAAACTTATAATAAATGTCATGTGCTAAAACTAAATCTGGTGCTGGTGATAATATTGATTACGCTAGATATATTGATTTTATTAATAATAGAAACAGAAATAAGTCTATTACTTATCCAAAAAATAAAGGTTTTTTACCAAGTTTTACGCCAATTTTACATGATTTATCTGTTACAACAAGCACTTTAGGTGCTTACTCACTTGTTTATGTTAATGGTTCTAATTTTTTACCTGGTGGGACAACATTTATACAATTTGGTATATTTGGATATTTACCTGTTATTTATTATAGTTCATTTAATTTATCATTTGTTGTTCCTTTAAACGCAGGTGCTGGTAATTATCCTGTAAAAGTTGTAAATTTATATAATGGAAACTTTAGTCCACCAGTTAATCAAACTTATCCAGGTAATCTTAATTTTTCCAATTCTATAACTTATACTATTACTTAAAATATAGCAAATATATATGAAGTATTTTTATTTATATATATTTTTCCTATTTTGTTTTATTATTTTAATGTCTTATTATAATACTTATAATAGTGTTGAAGGATTTACAAATATTCAAAATGAAAAAATATACATCTTATTAGGTGATAGTATACTAAAAAATGATGCTTATGTATCAGATGGCAAAAGTGTTGAGAATCTGATTGTCGAGAAAAACAAAAATACTCATTGTTTTGCTAAAGATCATTCAAAAATAGTTGATATTTATAGTCAAATTGATAAAATTCCTATTGAATTGGATTCGCCAAATACCTTAATTGTTCTTTCTGCAGGAGGGAATGATATTCTAACTCATTATGTTGACCAGAACCAAGATATTACAGATACTAGTGTTTTAAAACCAATGTTCTCATCTTATAAAAATATAATTAAAACTATTCAAACTAAACTACCAAACTCGAAATTATTTCTATTGGATATTTATTATCCAGATAATTTACAATATAAACGATTTCATTCTATAATAAAAGAATGGAATACTATGATTTATGATTTTGCGAAAAATTCAAAAAATAATATATATGGTGTATTACGTATAAGTAGTCATTTAACACAAAATGAAGATTTTTCTTTTGGAATCGAACCATCGTCAAGTGGGGGTAATAAAATAGCAGATTTAATCTTAGAAACATATTGAATAAGAAATTTTATTTAGTGCGATAATAAATTAAAAGTTGATAACTTTTCATAAAACTCCATTTCATTGGAGTTCCATCATAATCCTTCGTTCCTTCAAATTCCCATTCAATATTGCTGTTCATTTTATTTTTCCATTTTAGAGGTGCCAAACGATGAAAGCTAGCACCATCATAACCCATTTCTTTACCTTCGCCAGTTATTAAAGAGCAAAAATGCTGTTGAGATATATCACGAACAACTGCGCTATCTATTTCATATTTACCATCTTTCACGGAAAAAGAAGTAGGTTTCTTATTAAACTCAGACGCATATTCGTCATAAATTTCAAGAATAATAATATGTGGTAAATGTGACATTTTTTGGACAGCCGATGTAACAGAATCTTTCCACTTACTATTCGCATCTCGGATAAAAAGCAATTGTATAGAGCTATTATGTAAATAATTTATTATACTTATATAGTATAACAAAGGATTACCTGCTTCATCTATATCAACAATGTATGGATATTTTGTCTTATATGAATCAGGAATACTTTTATATAACAAATGAATTATACTATTTGTATTTAATTTATAAGCAAATTCATTGCCTGTCAAACAAGCATCTACACCAAAATTCAATAACGCAAAAGCGTGTCTCAAATTTTCTGGAATAATTGAACCATCTTGTTGTTTTCCTTCAATCATTAATTGTCGTAAAAAATGAAAAAATTTACGACCTTTATCACTTACAAAAAATGTCACAAACATAGCATTAAACCAACAATTAGAATGTGATTGAATTGGAGGCACTATTTTATTTGGATTTATATGTTTGTTTCCTGCTAAATTACGTAGTAAAAAATTCTTAGCTTCTGGTTTATAATAATAATAACAATTACCATTTATACCTATTTGTAGTGGTTCTTTTAATTTAAACGCCTCTTCTGTATTACAATCCATTAAATCACTTCGTTCAATTGATTTTAAAGTTACTAATTCTTTATTTATCGTTGGAGAATACGAACCCTTTTTTAATGATACATTAATTTTATTACTTAATTTACGTATCTGAATTGGGGTTGAATTTGGAATAACTACTTCTTTATATCGTATACTTCTTTTTCTTCTATGTTTTTTGTGTTTTCTTGTTTTGCTCATAATATAAAATAATATTATTTTATATTATGGGAGCAGGTATTTTACCAACAACAATACATAATGGAAAACTTTATTTTTTATTTGGTAAAGAAAGTAAATATGAAGATTCGGCTCCTGGTTTTTCCGATTTCGGTGGTGGAACTGACAATAATGAAACATTTTTAGAAACTGCCGTGAGAGAAGCTGGAGAGGAATTTACCGGATTTTTAGGTAATGATACAGATATCCGCAAAATGTTACGTAAATGTGGTACATATAATATTGATCACAAAACAGATGGACATAAAACATATCGTATGCATATATTTCCTTTTGAATATAATGAATGGTTGCCACATTACTATAATAATAATCAACGATTTTTACAAAAACGTTTAGCCCCTAATATTTTTAAAACAACAAAAATATTTGAAAAAGCTGAAATCAGATGGGTTTGTGTCGATGAACTTAAAAAAATGCGTCCACAATTTAGATGTTATTTTCAACATATTGTTGACATGATGTTAAACCAAAAAGAAAGTATTCAAAAATTTATACAAAATTGCCAAAAAAAAAGCACTAAAAAAAAGACACTACGCAAAAAAAATAGTCGTTATACCAAAACTCGCAGATCCAATTAATTTTCTAACTCGTTATTTGAAGATTAAATTCTCTTTATATGGATATTATATATTTTTTTCAACTACTATTATATAATATGAAAATTACTCATTCTATGCTTATTATGTTTATAGGCAGTTTTATTGTGCAATACTTATTAATGCCTCCAATTATGGTGAATAAAATGACATATATAACAAATAATATTGGTAAGGCTTATTTAGCAACTATTATGGGATTATTTATGGTTTTGATTGAAGTAATGATGCATGACCATCAATATCATATTTTAAGTGTTAATTGGTATGCTATTTTATTTGCTTTATTAGCCATGTTTATTTATCTATATAGAAATCAAGTTGCTATTGATGATAAACAATATTTAGAAGGAATGATAGAACATCATTCTATGGCTGTATTTATGAGCGATGAAATATTAAAAAAAACTGATAGTTATGATATTGCTAAACTAGCTAAAAATATTATTCAAACACAAAATGATGAGCTAAAACTTATGACTGATTTACTTAAAAAATAAATATTTTTAATGCAAATAAACTTCACCAACTAAGGCATCATCATTTTCATCTTCATTTTTCTCCATTCTTCGTAGCATTCTAACAATTCTTTCAGGTTCTTCTAGTGAAATAAAATCAAAATCATCATATAATGAACCTAATATAGAGTTAAGTTCATCATTGGAATTAACAATCCAATAAGAAAGATATCTATAATGTGTAACATTATCAATATCTACATGAGAAATACATCTGAAACATACCATTAAATACTTACGATAATCGTCTAAGCTTTGAACAAACCCACGTAGCAGATTCTTTGCTACAAATGCTGGACGACCTGTATTATCTTCTGCATATTTATAATTTGCTTTATAATACTTAAATGGTTGCTGCCTAACAAGCTGTTGAAATGTTTCATAATCCTTACAAAAAAAAGCGCGTTTAATATCCTCCATATTGGTAATAGTAGAATAAACAGGTTTTACTTCCTTTGGTAATTCATCTTGATCATCATCTTCTTCAATCTTCTCCTTTTTTTTTAGAACTTCCTGTTTTACGGATTTTTCCTGTGGAGGTGGTCTATTAGCTGCCGAAATACTCTTTAGATAATTATTATAATCCTTTACAAATGTAAGTTCAGTTTCAGGGTCTACATTATCGATGCTAAGCCTTGTAAAATTTATACCTTTATTTTTGAAAGCAGATTCCATGCCATCATTTTGTTTCTTCAAATTAGTAATTTGCTTTAAAATATCGTCCATTATATAATTTTGGATAGCTTTCTTTAAGCTGTTTTATTAAACATATTTTCATATTTTTTTGCATCATCACTTTCCAAATGAACTTCAGGAGGTGTCGGCCACTCCGAATATGGTTTGGCTTTAGATGTTGATTGTGGCAAATTTATTAAATCCTTCAATGCCGACATTCTTCTCTCTAATGGGTTCATCTTAACTGGATATTTTCTAGATAAATGTTTCCATCTCCATTCAAATTGTAGTGTTGCCTGCCAATCTGGAAACCCGGACACATGTGTCGCTCTTGTCCATATTTCGCCCTGTGAGACTTTTATACCAGTTGCGTGAGCTCCGCCTTTAATTTCCTTATTGTGTTGTCTAAGACGACGTTCTAAATCTATAGTTGCACCTACATAAGTATTACCATTTGTTGAAACTAATAAATAAACATATGACATATATTTATTAGTTGATTTTATTTAAATTTTTAAAGGATATATTGTATTTTATGATTGTGCTAATATATAACTTTTTTACATATATTTTTTATCAGCAAAATCTCTAATAAACCATAATATAATAATTAGGTATGAAAATATAATTAAAGGAACTTATAACAGAACTGAAAAAATCATAAGAAACTTTCTACCGGGAGGAAAACGTTAAAAAATTATTTATAATTAACATATTTAATTGTATCTTACTCTTTTTAATTTAGATTTTATTCTCTTTCAACTTAAGATATTCACTTAAATTTTTATTGTCTGTTGTAAAAAATAAATATTAAAGCATAAAAAACACCGATTCCTATTATTATATTCATACCAGAATTTAAATAATTATCAGCTAAATGTACTAAATGTTCTATATGTGGTGTTTTTTCAATAAATAAAAATATATAACCCCAATCAAGTAAAAAATATAAAATATCATAAACAAAAAGCAATACTAATAGTGTAGTTATAAATGTATTAGTATTTTTACCCATTAGAATTAATAAAGCTAAAATATAAAATGCTGAAAGAAATGTAATACTATCTCTAACATAAACCATATCTGCCCATATTCCTGTTGGTGGAGGTTTATATGTTGGATATGCTAAGTCAATTATTACTGCTAAAATTTTCTTAAAAAATAAAAATAACATTAGAATAATTAACAAAAGATAAATATTTTCTATTTTCATTATATAAATATAACAAAGATTTTATTAATATTTCAAATAATTATTAAATAGTTTTGTTAAAATTGGCAAAATCTTATGAGTTCATGAATCTTCAACTTGTTTTTTTGAAACTATATAAAAACTAATTATTATACTATATAATGTCTATTAAACTTGTACAAATAACTATACCAAGTGATAAAAATTTGCCTGATATAATTAATACATTCTCCCCAGAAGAAAACTATCTAATGATTAAAATTGGTAGCGAAACTTTGAGAGAAGGCAGAAAAGTTGTTACTAATTTGACAAGCGATGATGCTTATAGAAAAATCGAAAGTGACTTTAAAAAAGAGATTGAAAGTTTAGATAATGAAATAGAACTGGAAAAACAATCTTCACTCAAAATGCAAGAAAAAATTTCAAAAATGTATGAATCTCAAATCCAACAATTAAATAAAAAGCTAGAAAATGCTATATCACAAATTAAAAGCTATGAACAAGGCACTAGCTCTTCTCTTTACGAAGAAATTAATAAAGTTAAAGAAAAATATGATTTGATGTATAGAGAGAAGGAAAAACAGGTTGAAAGAATGACAGATGTTTATGAAAAAATGCTTGTTCAGCAATCTAGTAAGAGCACAAGTCATAAAGGTTCAGAAGGTGAAAAACAATTTCAAGATTATGCCAATACATTTATAGATTTCAAAGGATTTAAAATCATCGATAAACATACACAAGGCGGTGAAGGCGATTTTCATCTTCATTTTGAAGAATTCGATGTGCTCGCTGATGCCAAGAATTATAAAAAGAAAGTTCCAGTCGATCAACGAGAAAAAATTAAAAAGGATTTGCTTAAAAATGAACATATTCATTTTGGTTGGCTAGTTTCACTCAACACTTCTATTGACAAATTTGATAGAGCTCCTATTATGTATGAATGGATAAACACTACTCAATGTTTAGTCTACATAAATAACCTTACTAGCTTTGAAGATCCTGCCAAAATTTTGCGAATTGTTTGGTTTACATGTAAGGAGTTACATAAAATGACACAAGACGTTAATTTTGACGAAGAAGAACTAATTAAACTTAAAGAACAAAAATTTACTTTTATGGATAAAATTAAAGGTTTGCGAAAAAATGTTCGAGAGATTAATACTTCTATGAACGCTACCAAAAATTTAATTCAATTAATGGATGATCAATTAAAAGAAATATTGGATTCTGAGACCTCTCAGATTATTGAATCAAATTTCACTCTATTTGATGAATGGTGGAAGGATAATGTTGAGGTAACTAATGATAATTCTATAGTTATTTCAACTGATTTATGGTTTAAATTTAAACAAGAAAATAAAGATGTAATAAAAGAATTTGAAATTACAACAGAAAAATTTAAACAATTTATAAGATCTAAAGTTCCATTATCAAGTATTACCATTAAAAGTAAGAATTCTAATTCTGCTTTTGAAATTAAAGGCATTAAATTTATTACTTCAATTGGAGATACTCAAGAAAATATTGTTGAGACTGAAAAAATTGAAGTTGAATTAAACGAAAATGCTTTTAATAAAAAGAAAATTGTTAAGAAAAAATAATTTTAATTTGAATATGATAAATAATCTACAAAATTTTCTTTAAGGGGATATTTACTGCTTAATCCTGATATAGTTGTGAATAAATCAGAAGAACTAACGCTAGTATTTTCTTCATTATGTGTAGGAAATGATGGCGAAGAAGGAGACTCGGAAGATTTTGTATTATTCGAATCTCCCAAAGTGTTAACCCCTAATAAATAACCAAATGCAAAATATACAAATATAAATGATATAATAATAGTAAAAAAGAATGTAGATAAATTTTTCATAAATTTAAGTATATTTAAATTATTATTATTATTAATTGGTAAATAATTAGTTAACCAATCAATATTTAATCCATGTAAAAATATAATAATCGTTGGACCTAATACATCTTCAACTAAAGAATTAATACTATCCTTTGCTGCTAAACCTACAGAAACACCTGCACATGTTCCAACAATGTTATTTGTTGTAATAAATTTTTTAATTGAGGATATATTATTAACTTGGCTTATAACATTAGATGACATTATTATATTAATAAAAGAAAATATAATTTAGATATTTTAAGTAATAATATTTTCAACTATTGCTTTAATTAATGGAGGCGGAACAGCGTTACCAATTTGAATAATTTGTTCTTTGATATTACCATTTACTATATAATCTTCAGGAAATCCTTGAATTTGTTTAAGCTCATCAGGTAATAACATTCTAAGATAACATCCACTTGGATTTTTGAGTGGAACAAATAATCTTGGTTGATGTTCATAAGTACAAATTATAGTTTTCGATGGTTGACGAATATCTATAATTTCACAATGTATTGGACTACCTCTTTTTCCAAATGAGAATAAATAATCGTAGTCTTTACCATTATAACTTTTTTCATCATATCCTGCGACAATTTTGCTAACCAAATAGGGATGAGCACCATTGTTATTTTTATAAGTAGTGGTATCGCTCATATTTGTTAAGATACATTCTTCAGGAATATCATTAAACCATTCGCTGTCGACTTTAATAGCTCCGGTCATGTCATATTTTATAATTGGAATAAGATTTGGGTTTGTTGTTAAAGGTTCTGGGAAGCTTAATTCCCAGCCATGTGGGTTGTCCTTTTTAATTCCAAGAATAATAAGACGCTCGCGTGATTGTGGAACGCCATATTCATCACATTTAAATACTTGATAAATAACATCATATCCTAACTTTTCAAACTCTTCCACAATAATGTCAATATAAAGTTGCCCATTGGATGCTTTGCGACCTAGTAGTCCTTTGACATTTTCACCAATAATCATTTTTGGTTGAATAATTTTGGTTGTTCTCAAAAACTCCAAAAACATAGTATTACGAGGATCATCGTCTTTCTTTTTACCGGCTGTGCTGAAGCCCTGGCAATTATGAGCTATAGTATTGTATACGATATAACTATTGTCATTTTCGACTTCAAAATTATAAACAGGCTCGTTAGTAGTTGATGTTGTAGTAATAGATGATATTTTATACCAAACATAATCTCCTTCAATAAATGATGTAGTATTACGCTGTTTTTCAATGTAAGCAACAACTTGATAAGTATCACGCTGATTTACAACCCTACCTTGTATAACACAAGTTTCAGGTCTTTCTGTTTTATCAATGCTAGCAATATGTCCTAATTTTAAATATAAACGCTGAAGCCCATATGCTAAATTATAAGAAATTGTTGTAATTCTGTTTGCTCCACCATCTGTTATACATCCATCAGCTGCCATGTATCCATTTATAAATTCTTGAATTAAATTATTTGGAGCATCTTGAACCCATTCAGGAATTAATTTTCCATGAGCATATTTACCAAAACCTTTAAATATATTAAACCATGTAAAATCAGCGCAACCATATTTATTACATTTTCCAGATTTATCTTTATAAGTAATTTTTAGAACATTTTTTATTCTTTCGAGTGATTCATTATCATCTTCATGAAAACAAAATCTAATTTTATTGGTATTTCTTCCATCTGATTTTTTGGTATCTTCTAACCAACCATCTCCAACAAAATATCCCATCATAAACCATTGTTCAGGGTCATTAAGTGAAATACAAATAGTATCTTTTCTTGACTTATTAACAATTTTTTCAAATTCAAATGTAGGAATGTCAGCTTTTCTATTAATAACCATTCCAAACATATGATTTTCTTGAATTTGATTAGCATTTTTCCATTCTGGTTCATTATAAGA
>Ga0255214_1000163_pt1 | contig 17542 bp, 11 predicted proteins | sample Miss_Law_RepB_8d_FD_189951 | JGI IMG/M metagenome (GOLD analysis project Ga0255214, IMG submission 189951) | Freshwater microbial communities from Mississippi River, Louisiana, United States - Miss_Law_RepB_8d | ecosystem: Environmental > Aquatic > Freshwater > River | place: USA: Louisiana... | reverse complement strand
CAGCGTGCTGAAGATCCCGAGCAGATTGTTCTCCAGGAATGGCGCCAGCCAGAGGCCGGCCAGGAAGCCGAGCACCACGGTCGGCAGTGCTCCCATCAGTTCGATCAGCGGCTTGACGTTCTGACGCATGCGCGGCGCCATGAAATAGCCGGTGAAGATGGCGCCGCATACTGCCAGCGGAGCGGCCAGGATCATGCCGTAGAACGCCGCCTTGAGCGTGCCGAAGGCCAGCGGGGCCAGACTGTACTTGGGCTCGAAGTCATTGTTCGCGGCCGAGGACTGCCAGATGTGCTCGGGTTCCTGGTAGTTCTCGTACCAGACCTTGGACCAGAGGGCTTCCCACGAGACTTCCGGGTGATGATTGAGCACGTCGTACATGACATAACTGCCATCGCCCTGCTCGATCAGCAGGCCGTCGCCGCGTGCTGCCATGGCGATGGCGCGGGGTGCCCCGCTCGCCAGCTGTTCGTAGGCCACTTCGCGATGCGCGGTGGCGTTGTAGATGCCGATGTAGCCCGCGTCATTTGCCATGACGAAGTTCTTGCGGCGCTGTTCAGATGTCAGCGCCACAACCTCGCTGCGGGCGTCGAAGTCGCGCACCTTTTCCAGAGTGAAACCACTGTCGCGGCGCACCAGGAACCACTGGGCGATGGTGCCAGCGGAATCCCCTGCCAGCAGAGAGATGCCGCCCAGCAGGAAGGTCACTTGGGTGAGCCGGGCTGGCGCATCCACCAGAAGAAGCTCTTGCGTGATCGCCGGTGTGCCATTGCTGAACGCGGGCTGGATGTCCACCACACTGACACGGCCCGTGGCACCGACGGCGAACAGCCAGCGCCGGTTCACATCCAGGTGCAGTTGATCCACGCTGGGGACCAGCCCGTTCAGAGTCGCCAGTTCAGTTTCCCACTGGGCGCCACCGCCCCCGAAGGACGACAGCAGACTGGTTTCGCGTCGAGCCCGCAGCAGACTCACGTCACCGGCAGCGCTGCTGCCGGCGAGCATCAGTTCGTTGCGACTGGAACGCACGCTCAAGCGTGCAACCGCGGCACCACCGAACAATTCGAAGGGCTCTTCCCCAAACGGGTAGGAGATGGCGGGGCTGACCACGCGGGCATTGTCCGGACCAAAGCTCTCATCGTATCCGTACTGGGCCAGCAACACCTGGCCACCAGTCAAGCCCAGCGCAAAGATGCCGCTGACATCGGTGTCCAGCGCGAAGCTGCTGATACTCTGCCCTTGCGGCACAGGCAGGGCGAGACGCCCGATCTCGGCACCATCGTCGGTACTGAAGTAGACCATCTGCCCATCGCTGCCCAGGCGCATGCCCACTTCAAGGCGCTCTTCCAGCGCCAGATGCAGCACCTCGCTGGACTGGGGCACCTGCAACTCGAAGCGGCTGTGTTCTGCCATGTAGGCACCGCGGAACAGAGGCATCACTTCGTAAATCAGGTACAGGAAGATCGTGAGGATCGCGGCGATGACACCCAGACCGCCGATGGCGATCAGGACGGCAGCAAGCTTGTCCTTGAAGTGACGAAAACGTCGGCGTGAAACGACCGCGGCAGAAGCAGCGAATGCTGCTCCTGCCGCGGAGGATGAGGCCTGTGCAGGCGTGGAGATGGGCTCTTGATTCATGAGGAGCGAGTCTATTCGGCGAATATGACAATTTGATGACAGCGCACAAACGCGCCGAGACGGCGCCGCAGGCAGCGGCGCCGTTTATCCGCAATCAGAGTCCAAGCGCCTCGTAGGTTGCTTCCACCACGTTGGCCGGCAGCGGAATATAGCCATCCTTGAGCACGACTTCCTGTCCCGCCTTGGACAGCACCAGCTTGACGAATTCCTGCTCCAGCGGAGACAGCGGCTTGTTCGGCTCCTTGTTCACGTACACCAGCAGGAAGCGGGCAAGCGGGTAGTCCCCGGCAATGGCATTCTCGGGGGTAGCACCGAAGTACTCGTCGCCGGCTTCACGTGCCAGCGGCAAAGACTTCACGCTGGACGTGGTGTAGCCCAGGCCAGAGTAGCCGATGCCGTTGATGGAGGTGCTGACGGACTGCACCACGGACGCCGAGCCCGGCTGCTCGTTCACGGAGTTCTTGAAATCACCGGTACACAGTGCCGTTTCCTTGAAGTAACCATAAGTACCAGACACGGAATTGCGACCGAACAGCTGCAGGTCGCGACGCTCCCAGGCTCCGCTCAAGCCAAGCTGACCCCAGTTCTCGATGACTTGATCATGCCCGCAACGCAGCGTGGAGGAGAAGATTGCATCCACCTCTGCCATGGTCAGCCCTTCGATGGGATTGTCCTTGTGCACGAACACCGCAAGCGCGTCGATGGCGACGGGAATGGCAGTGGGCTTGTAGCCGTATTTGTTTTCAAAGGCCTCGATTTCGTTGTCCTTCATCTCGCGACTCATCGGGCCCATATTGGCGGTGCCCTCGGTGAGCGCGGGCGGTGCGGTGGAGGAACCGGCGGCCTGGATCTGGATGTTCACGTTCGGGTAGAAGCGCTTGAACTCTTCGGCCCACAGCGTCATGAGATTGGCCAGCGTATCGGAGCCTACGCTGGAGAAATTGCCCGAGACGCCGCTGGCGCGCTCGTAGTCCGGCAAGCCGGGATCGACATCCGCGGCGAATGTCATGGTGCTGCACAGGGCGCTGAACAGCAGAGCCAGGGGCTTCATCGTGTGTTTGAGGGTCATCGTGTGTCTCCGGGTGAGGGCATCCAGCGGTCGTTGTGATGAGACTACTATAAGGCCCCTCTGTGACAGAAATATGACAGAACTGACACCTGAGCTCCGGGTGCGCAGTCATCCATCTGTCACTTTCTTCCCCAAGGTGCTCATGTAGAATGCCGACAACCCACTGCCGGAATAATGAGCAATCGCATGAGCACGAAAGTGACAGTAATCCACTCCGAGGACAATCACCAGGTCGCCAGCGACCTGCCGACAGCACCACTGGGTGACCACGAAGACGACCCCTTCCTGTCGGACACGATTGCCACGGTCGCGCCGTCACTCGCCCGCGCCGAGGAAGCCCCGCCGGTGGATCTGGACAACAGTGCGCTGTATCTTAATCGCGAGCTCAGCTATCTGCAGTTCAATCTGCGCGTGCTCGATCAGGCGCGCAATCCACGCCACCCGCTGCTCGAACGGCTGATGTTCCTGCTGATTTTCAGCTCCAACCTGGACGAGTTCTACGAGATTCGCATCTCGGGACTCAAGAAACAGCTGGAGTTCGGTCGCCAGCGGCCCGGCCCCGACGGCAAGTATCCCGACGAGGTGCTGCGCGAGATCAATCAGCAGGTGCGCGTGGCGCTGACCGAACAGTACCGCATCCTCAACGAGGAACTGTTCCCCTCACTGGCACAGCAGAACATCCGCTTCCTGTACCGCAACGAGTGGAACAGCGCGCTGACCCTGTGGGCACGTGACTATTTCCGTGACGAGGTACTGCCTGTCATCAGCCCGCTGGGACTGGATCCGGCCCACCCGTTCCCGCGTCTGGTGAACAAGAGCCTCAATTTCATCCTGTCCCTGGAGGGCAAGGATGCGTTCGGGCGCGACAGCGGCCTGGCCATCGTGCCGGCACCACGCTCCCTGCCGCGGCTGATCAAGGTGCCGCGCGAGATTGTGCCCGAGGGGGACAATTTCATCTTCCTGTCCTCCATCATCCATGCCCATGTGGAAGAGTTCTTCCCGGGGATGCGCGTCAAGGAATGCCACCAGTTCCGCGTGACGCGCAACTCCGACCTGGAAATGTCGAACGTGGAAGTCGAAGACGTGGCCAGCGCTCTGCAGGGCGAGCTGCATTCCCGGCGCTTCGGCACGGCGGCCAAGCTGGAAGTGGGCGCCGCCTGTCCGCCCGAGCTGACCGACTTCCTGCTGCAACGCTTCAATCTGACGGAAGATGCCCTGTTTCGTCTGGACGGTCCGGTAAACCTGCAGCGACTGATGACGCTGACCAGCATGGTGAACCGGCCGGACCTGTGCTATCCGCCTTTCACACCGGGCACGCCGCTGGCGCTGGAGGAAGGCGCTTCCATGTTCAACGCGGTAACCAAGGAAGATCTCCTGCTCCTACACCCATTTCAGTCCTTCCTGCCGATCATCGACTGGGTACGCCAGGCGGCAAAGGACCCGGCGGTGCTCTCGATCAAGCAGACACTGTATCGCACCAACGAATCCTCCGAACTGGTGGAAGCGCTCTCCGAGGCAGCCCGCAACGGCAAGGAGGTGACCGTGGTCATCGAACTGCGCGCCCGCTTCGATGAACAGGAGAACCTGCAGTTCGCGAGCAAGCTGCAGGAAGCCGGGGCTGTCGTGGTGTACGGCGTCATGGGTTACAAGACCCACGCCAAGATGCTGCTGATCGTGCGGCGCGAAGGCGGCAAACTGAAGCGCTATGCGCACCTGGGCACGGGCAACTATCACCGCAAGACCTCGCTGGTCTACACCGACTACGGCCTGATGACCTGCGACGAGACCCTGTGCGCCGACGTCCACAAGGTGTTCCAGCAGATCACGGGCATGGGCAAGCGCATCATGCCGGACCTGATCATCCACGCGCCGTTCCGCCTGAAGAAATCGCTGATCCGCTTGATCCAGCAGGAAAAGAATGCCGCGCTGGAAGGACGCCCCGCGCGCATCATCGCCAAGATGAATGCTCTGACGGACCCTGACGTGATCCGCGAGCTCTACCATGCCTCGCGCAACGGCGTGAAGATCGACCTCATCGTGCGCGGTATCTGCTGTCTGCGGCCGGGCATTCCGGGCATTTCGGAGAACATCCGCGTGGTGTCCATCATCGGCCGCTTCCTGGAACACTCCCGGGTGTTCTATTTCGCCAACAATCTGCACCCGCTCTATTGCTCCAGTGCCGACTGGATGGAGCGCAATCTCATGCACCGCATCGAGGTAGCCTTCCCGATCGTGCGCAAGAAATGGATCACCAGGATTCTGGAAGAGCTGGAGATGTACCTGAACGATCGCTGCCAGAGCTGGGAGTTGCAGCCCGACGGCAGCTATTTGCGGCTGGCGCCTGAGGAATGTGACAAGCGTGAGCCTGTGCAGACCTTGTTGCTGCAGCAACTGGCCACGGTGCGTTACAGCGCAGTCTGAGTCACCTGCGGCATCGCCTGCCGGTCGAGCCGTGAGGTATCGGGACCGTTCTGCATCATGAAATGCAGCATGCCTTCACGCAGGGCAGTGGGACTGAATTGCATCGATTCGATCTCGAAGGCGTCCATCATGCCTGCCAACACCGCCCAGCCCGGCAGCAGCAGATCCTTGCGTCGTTCTTTCAGCCCTGGCAGCAGCGCCGACGTATCGGCCGCACAGGCCAGCAAATCACCTCGCAATGCCTGGAGTGATTGCCGGCTGATCTGCCCTTCGGGAAGACCGCGCATCTGCAGAATTGCCGCGAGCATCTTGGCCGTGCCGGAGGAAGCGTAAGCTGCCTCCCAGGGGTGCAACAGACTCTCCGCGCGAAGGCCCTCGAATACTTTGCGCGCCTCCGCCACCGCGTCATCCAGAACTTGACTCAGTAGCGAAGGCTTGCCTGCCAGCGGGGTGAAGAAGCGATCGCGCCAGCTGACACAGCCAATCGGCAAGCTTCCGGTCACCAGTCGCGCGCCCTGACGACCAATGATCACCTCGGTGCTGCCACCGCCGATGTCGGCGACCAGACGCACTTCATCGGTCTGCGGCAGCCCGGACATGACCCCCAGATAGACCAGCACCGCTTCCTGCAGTCCCGAAATCACGGACACTTCAAGCCCCAGCTCTCGCGCAGCCGCCAGGAACTGCGGGGCATTGCGCGCGAGGCGCAGGGCATTGGTGCCCAGCGCCCAGTATTGACGGAGGGGATAACGGGACATGACATTGACGAATTCACGCAGGGAGTCGATGCCGCGCCCAAAGGCTGCAGGCGAGATTTCGCCGCTCAAGGTGACGCCCTCCCCCAGCTGCACGATATGACTGAAGCGCTCGACGATTTCGCTCCTGCCGTCGTGCCAGCGAGCAATCAGCAGGTGGAAACTGTTGGAGCCCAGGTCGACGCAGGCGTACATGACAGAGAAAGATTCCTGTGCGGGGAGCGAAGGCGATGCGCCACCCTACCCTCACTATGTGGCAATGATGTGACACTGAGATCCGCAGCGGCTCAAATCATGGACTGCTGGTAATTCTCGATGCCGATCCTGTCGATCAGGTGGAGCTGTGTCTCCAGCCAGTCGACATGTTCTTCTTCACTGCGCAGAATAGCCGCCAGCAAGTCCCGACTGACGTAATCATGCACGGATTCGGCATAAGCAATGCCTTCCTTGAGGGTCGGCAGAGCCAGCATCTCCAGTTGCAGATCGCACTCCAGCATCTCGCGCGTATGCTCCCCTATCAGCAGCTTCCCAAGATTCTGCAGATTGGGAAGCCCTTCCAGAAACAGGATTCGGCCGATCAATGCGTCGGCGTGCTTCATCTCGTCGATGGACTCTTCGTACTCCTTGCTGGCCAGCTTGCCGAGCCCCCATTCCCTAAACATGCGGGAATGCAGAAAGTACTGATTGATGGCAATCAATTCATTGCCCAGGGCTTTGTTGAGATGCTTGATGACAGTGGCGTCGGCTTTCATGGCTGTTTCCTCTGGCGTGAAATTCAGCGCACAGGGTCGTCGCTAAGCGCCGATCTGTCAAGGATGGGAAATTGTAAGATACTGATATTAATTGGAAACAGACGCACTTGCTGGTCGTGCAACGCCTGCCGGGGATGGCTCAATGCACCGCGGCGTTGAGGAAGGTCGCAGTGCCCTTGAACTCGCTGATGATGCGCAAGGCGTGACGGCCGCATTTGCCGCACTCGGAGGCAACGCCCAGCTTCTCACGGATATCCGCCATGCGACGGGACCCGTCGCTACAGAATTCGCGGATCTGGCTGTCGGTGATTTGGCGGCAGATACAGACGTACATGATGGCTCCTCCGTGGCTCACAATCTTAAAGCTTAATGAGAATGATTGTCAAAAAGTTTAACATCCGCCAGCCCAACGGAAAAGGACTCTCTTCGTGCTACCATGCCGCCAGATTTTCGCGCCCCAGTGACTGTCCGGCATGAATCACCAACTCCCAGAGCACACTCGCCCCCTCCTCTCGCAGCACCCGGGCAGACTGCTGCTGTCCGGCATGCTGGTAGTACTCGCGCTGAAGCTTGTGCTGGCCTGGCACCTCGACCTCTACAGCGATGAGATCTTCTACTGGCAGGCCTCGACGCAGCCGGCACTTGCCTATAGCGACCTGCCCTTCATGTCAGCATTGCTGGCGGGACTGGGCACGGCACTTGTGGGGGACTCGGCCTTTGGAGTGAGAGCTCTGTTCCTGTGCTTGGGCAGCAGCATTCCTCTGCTGGTGTACTGGCTTGCCAGTCCTCTGGTGTCAAGACAGCAGTCCCTGGAAGCAGCAACTCTGGCATTGTGCCTGCCTCTGTGCGCGTTCCTCGGACTTCTGGCCGTGCCGGATGTGCCACTGCTTTTCTTTGGACTGCTGCTGACGGGATGTCTTGAGCGTGCCACCCGCCTGGGAACACTGGCCTGGTGGATCAGTGCGGGCATCGCGGCAGCACTTGGCGTCAGTACTCATTACCGGTTTGCTCCAGTGCTTCTTGCGGCCCTGCTCTTCATGCTGGTGTTCAAGGACATGCACAGATTCTGGAAACACCCTGGCCTGTGGCTCGCCGTCAGCATTCTGGCGCTGGGGCTGTATCCGATCCTCGCCTTCAATCTCGGTAATCAGTTGAGCGGCGTCGACTATCACCTGCTCGAACGCCACCCGTGGGAATTCCAGGCAGAGGGACTGCTGCACATCTTCAAACAGGCGGGGCTGGTCACTCCACTGCTCTACATCGCCATGATCGCCACGCTGGTGCAACTGCTTCGCGCTGCAAGAGCGGGCGATCATCGACGGGGCCTGTTCGGGATGCTTGCGCTCGTCAATCTGGGACTGTATCTCGTGCTTGCTCCCTGGTCTGACAACACGCGGACTTCAATCCATTGGCCCCTGTCAGGTTATCTGCCCATGCTGGTATTCCTGCCGCAGACACTTCGACAATTGCACGCCTGGCTGGCTGTACGCCATGGCTGTGTCGTCGCAGGACGCCTCTTGAAGTCGACCCTGGGCATGGGCTTTGCTGGAACACTGGTGGCACTGCTGGGCATGGGAACGCAAACCCTGCAGGACACGCTGCGCCCTTTCGTCGGCGATGGGGTGCTGTCGAACAAAATGGCCGGCTGGCGACCCTTTGTCGCCTACACCCATCAGGTTCTGCAGGCGGAGCATTTGCGTCCTGATGATCTGCTGGTCACCGACAATTATTACACCGGCGCGCAGCTGGCTCTTGCCCTGGGTGACACTCACCCCGTGTTCAATATCGATATGGACAAATCCATCCGCGACGGCCGTGCGGTGCAGTACGAGATATGGCGCAGCAATCTGAGCGGCCTGCGGGACAATATCGGACGCAGCGCCCTCTTCATTACCGAGGACAGCACCTTGACCGTTCCTGACAAGCTCGCCGTGCTGGAACGAGCCTGCGCTGAGTTCCAGCACCTGGAGTTCCTGAGCCAGTTGTCCCTTTTTGGCGGCGAAAAGCGCTTCAGCTACTATCGCGCGGAAAATGTCGGCGCGAGTCCGACGGGCACTTGCCCGCAGCCCTCGCTGGGCTGGGTCGATGTGCCGTCGGACGAGGCTCGGCTGTCGGGATATTTCACTGTCGCGGGCTGGGTCATCAACGAGGGGCTGGGCGTCGATAGCGTCGAGGTGCAACTGAACGGCGTGACGGTAGGCTTGGCGCAATACGGACAGCCGCGCCCGGATGTGGTGGCGGCCATGGCTGCGGAAGACGATCCTAACGCACCCCTGCTCGGTTATACGCTGGCGCTTGACACACAGACACTGCCCTCAGGCCGTGCGCGCCTGCGCATCAAGACCACGGGAATCTCCGGGGAGGTTCAATACTTTGGCGACAGAACGGTGTTTGTGGAGTGAGGCGGGCGGTACCGCTCAGTAGGGATTGAGCACTTCCACGGCGATGCGCCACTCACCTTCGGGCGTGAAGCGCCAGTAACGCAGATAATTCGTGTTGAACTCGGAACCCTGGGCGCTCATGGTACCGAAGGTGTAGCCCACGTCACCGGACTCTGACAGGAAGTAGCCACCTGGCTGATGCTGAATCGCCGACATTTCAAGACTGGCATCCAGATAGGCTCCATAAACCTGGGCGCCGGCCTCGTTGCCAATGCCCGGCGCCATGCCTGGCACATAGACACGCTGGTTCTCCAAGCCGTAACGCAACATCGCACGCATGCCACCACGGAAGTTGATGGAACTGATGAATCGTTCATCGGCTTCCACCAGCGAATTCAGACTGTTGTGATCCACGTCGGCTGTCACTGCCTCATCGAGGGACTTCATGGTCTCGTCGATATCAGGAGTGACATCAAGACTGAGGACACCGGGGACACGAACTGTCATGTCTGCTGCCATGCGCCACTGCCCATCGAACTTGCGCCAGATGGTGACAAAGTGACCGTAGGTCCTGCGCGCGTCACTGCCAGTGCCATTGGTGAATCGGTAGGGGCCACTGGTCAGTCCCAGATCACCGGCACGGGAGAAATCGATGTAATTGGCCTTGGATTCAAGCGTGGTTTCACCGCGCTGCGCGGGTCCGGCCTGTTCGTAGAGATTGCGCGCATCGACGGGGCCACGTCGAAAAATGACGGCACCCTCGCTGAATGAATTGAGAAACGCCTGGTTGAAACCCAGAGTGCGTGAGCTTTCGGCCAGCCTGACATCAGCTTCCCGCAGACTTTCCCAGATCGGAGTGCGTTCGTCTGCCTGCGCAAACAAGGTATTCGGGACGAGCCATGGGAAGAGGGCCAGCAGCGCAATATGGGACGATTTCATGGAAACACCATTTTATATCGTTCTGTGACTGCCTTAGTGAGGGGCCAATTGTCGCCGATTCCACAGACAAGGTATAGCGGCATGTTTCGAGGGTGGCTTCGTGCTTCTAAAGGAACTCACGCCGTCCACGAGCTCCGACAGCAAAATGGAAGCGCATTCATCCCGGTATCGAACAGCACGCCTAAATTCCAGCTCCGGTGGCCGATATAACCGGATTTTTTGCTTTCTCCGGCGCGCCATTTTTTACTACACCAGACACTCGCTTCTTTCTGATATTGAACAATGCGAGAGTGTTGTTCAAGAAATTGCTGGCCAGTCTGAGCAAAATCGACGGCGTCATGCTTGCACGAGGCCAGCCTGATATCGACAAGACCATCCTGTGGCGCAGGTTGTTGAATGCCCCATACTGTCTGCGCTCACGCTACCGTGTCATCCACCTTGCGCGCCCTCGTCCGAGCGAAAGGAACTTCTTCAGCGCACTGAGTCCGGCACCCGGACTCGATGAATCTACCCTTGGCATTCTGGAGAAAGGTTTCAAGAAGCCATTGCGGAACCATGCCCAGACGGGCTGCTCATTGTCCTCATCATTGATGAAGTGCCCAGGATGCCCGATGTGGCTCTGATCGGCCTGCGCCGGGTGGCGGATCGCGAGGCAGCCTTGGGCCAATTCCTGCCAGTCGTACTGTTTGCTCAGCCGACACAATAGAAGAATCTTCGCGACACCGAGGCCGTCAGCGAGGTCAATCGGCGCCTGGTGGCCGAGGAAGATGCTGAGAAGCCGCAAAGAAAGCAAGGCAGGCAACGGCGCGCACAGAATTAGCAACGAAGGCTGAGCCCCTCCAAGAGTTGGACTGAATCGGGCGACTGGCCCGCCGCAGACTCATATCCGACCCATATCCCTGCGGATTGTCAGCCTGCTTGCGTCGGCTATAATCGGGGCCAGTTTTACACGCCATTCGGACCCGCCACATGCAGAACAGAATCTGGATCAAGCTTCATGAAGAAGCCACTCGACTGGTAGAGACTGAGCCTTTGCTTGCCAGCTACGTCTACGCCTGCATATTGAATCACAACAGTCTGGGGGCATCACTGAGTTACCTGCTGGCCAACAAGCTGGCCGATGCGGTGATGCCCGCCATGGCAGTGCGTGAACTGTTCGAGGCGGCCTATGCGCAGGCACCCGACATGATCGTCAATGCTGTCCATGACATGCAGGCAGTCTACGATCGCGATGCCGCTACCAATTCATACCTGCCCATCCTGCTGTTTCTCAAAGGCTATCAGTCAATACAGGTGCATCGGCTCGCGCACTTTCTCTGGCAAAACAAACGCAGAGAACTGGCGCTTTTTATGCAAAGTCGAAACTCGGAAGTGTTTGGCGTTGACATCCATCCCGCTTGCGTCATGGGCAAGGGCATCATGTTCGACCATGCAACAGGGATTGTCATAGGCGAGACGACGGTCATCGAGGACGATGTCTCCATTATGCAGTCAGTCACGCTGGGCGGTACCGGCAACGAAACGGGCGATCGCCATCCCAAGATTCGCTCGGGCGTGCTGATCTCCACTGGCGCCAAAGTGCTGGGGAACTTAGAGGTGGGCACAGGAGCCAAGGTTGGCGCCGGCAGTGTGGTGCTGGAGGATGTTCCTCCTCACACCACGGTGGTCGGCGTGCCGGCGCGCAAGGTGGGCAAACCATGCACGGATCTTCCTTCGCGCACCATGGATCAGAATGTGCTTAATGACGACTCCACCTTGAACCATTAGTTCATGATGTAAGACTGCGCTCATGTGAATTGGCTATACTCTTTAAACTACATTGCGTGAACGGCGGGCAGACACGGGTGGAAATATCGTTCATCTTAAACCTCAGCAATCACACCAGCCCGACGCCGACTCCTCCGAACTGCGATGGCGCTTCTTCGATATTCTGCGAACAAGTCCATCGCGCGCCCATTTCCAACCCCTTGTCGAGTTACGGAAACAGACCATGTTTGGCTACAAGTCGTTTATAAGACGTCCATCAGACAGTACCTTGCACAGCCCTGTCATGCTGTTCGACCTGGCGCCTCGATAGGAACGATTGACCGAACTCGACGTGTCGTGTCGCAAGGCACTCTTTCATGATCGGCGGCTCTTGGGCAGGCCACTCCTGAATGCCACCCCGCAGGGCCTCATAGAGCCGCAGTATCGTTCAGGACTGACCTCAGAGAATCTGCAAAGGCGCGGTTTGACGCCTTCGATGTCGTCATCGAGATCTCTCAACGGGCGCCTCTGACAGACCTTGCCTTCGTGGACGACGCCCTGTCGCGCTGTCGTGCCATGGGCTTTGGAATCGCGATTGAAGGCCCTGCCGCAGGCTGCTCTGGCTTGCGACGCTGATCCAAGGTGCGCCCCGAATGTGTGAAGATCGATTGTCAAGGGTATCGAAAGCCACCAAGAAAGCGCCACATCCACTGACATGGACACTGCCTATGCTCAGGGGTACTAATTGACTTCTCCGCCCTACACGCTTTGCAGGCACGTTCAAGGCGCACTAAGCAGATTCTAGTTCAGAGCCTGCTCTGGCAAAGCAGGGAGACATCACAAACCTTCTGGACAAAGTTCCTCGCCCGTATCATGACAACACGCAGAAACCCGTCGGATTGATCCGGCGCAGCAGTCTCTAGGCGACCTTCTCTTCCCAGCATGGCCGAGCGCTGCATGGCGCAAAGACTGTCCTCCTCGTCGAGGAGGGTTGCTACGCCGGACTGCGCAAGGCGCCCGGGCCGAAGACGATCATCGATTGGCAGATGGGTATCGGGCGATAAGCCATCACCCTTTCCCTTTTGCCGGGAAAGTAACTCATTTTTTGAATATATGATGAAGTTGATCGCGTAAATCGTGCGAGACCCTGTCGATTCGCGAATCGATTTTGTCGCACACTTAGGAGGCAATGACTAGATCTTTGCGTTCTCGAACAGCGACTGGTTGCAGCGCTTCAAGCATTTTCGGACTGGGTTTGAACTGCAGACCGCCGGTCTTGGCAAACCGGAGGAGATCCTGCAAAGCGGCATTCCAAGCCCAGGACTTTATGGCGAAGAAAGATTCCTTACCAAGATTACATTATCGATGGGCGTGGTGATTCCGAATGAACGCATCAAAATGGCTCTCGATGATATTGACCCCATGGCAAGTCAGGCAAAGCACCACGCCAAGATGATGAAAGACATCTGTCTGTTCCTCGCACGCTGCGCGACTTTCTGAACCGAAACTCTGCCAAGGCGAAAGTCTCAGAGATATCTCTCTGCATAAGCCGCAAGGGCTGATCGTGGAATTCCCTGCAACTGCAGACTGCCGCCATGTTCGAAATTCTTGAACCTCTCAGTCAAGTATGTCAATCCTGAGCTAGTGGGACTCAGGTATGGCGTATCGATCTGTGCAAGATTTCCAAGGCAGATAACCTTCGAGCCATTTCCAGCGCGCGTCACAATAGTCTTGATCTGATGTGGCGTAAGGTTCTGCGATTCGTCGATCAGGATAAGACTGTGCTGAAAACTTCGGCCGCGAATGTAGTTCAGAGACTTGAAAAGCAAGGGAACGCGCGCTAGCACATATTCGATGCTGCTGGCGCTGTTTTCGTCATCCCAGTGCAATGCTTCAAGGTTGTCAGTAATCGCACCGAGCCAGGGCTCCATCTTCTCCTCTTCTGTGCCGGGGAGAAAGCCAATGTCCTCATCAAGACCCTGAGTGCTTCTCGTGGCTATGATGCGGCGATAAAGCTTCTGGGGGACAGTCATCTCAATGGCTGCAGCGAGGGCTAGAATGGTCTTTCCAGAACCAGCCGCCCCAGTCAGATTGACGATATGGATGTCGGGATCCAGAAGAAGATTCAGCGCCATGGCCTGGAACGCGTCGCGAGGTTTCAACCCCCAGGTTTCGCGCTGCAGCATCTTGTCAAGGTCCAGATGGCGAAGGACCACTTCTTGCTTGCCAACCTTCAATACCCGCGCCAGAAATCCAGTATTGTCGTACAAGAATTGATTGGGGAATACGTTATGCGCAATCACCTCTCGGGCGACATGATATAGAGTTCCGCCACTTGCATGATCAGTACGTACATCCTCCACCACATCCCAGAAGCTGTGCTTGAACTCAATGTAGCCCTTGTTCAGCTGGGTGATGTCGCCGAGCAGCTGATCGCTGTGATAGTCCTCGGACTCTATGCCAATACCACGAGCCTTAAGGCGCATGTTGATATCCTTGGTGACCAGCACCACTCGTCGCCCGGGATGGCGCTGCTTCAGGCTGGCGACCGCATTGAGAATCTTGTTGTCATTGAGATGGAAAGGCAGCAGCACGACGTTTGCTGGGGTTTCAGACATCAGTATCGAGAGGCTGCCAACTGGCCTTGCCCTCTTGCCTCGCTCAATTGGCACACCTTGTTCCACCAGCTCCGGGGAGGCTCGTCCAATCACACTGTCAATTTCACGGATCGCCTGCCTGCAGTCGGCCGCCATGGCAAGCTTGCCGCTCTTGAGCCGGTCGAGTTCCTCCAACACGGTTATAGGGATGACAACATGATGCTCATCGAAATTGCGTATCGCAGCGGGATCATGGATGAGAACGTTGGTATCGAGGACGTAGAAGATGGGATTGGATACGGAGGGAACTGTAGACAGTGCAGTTGCAGATTTCGCTTCACCCATTGGATTGCACCTCGTGATCAACGGTTGCTGAAACTCTGTGTCGAACGTATCGCGTTTACTGGTCGGGATTGTGACAGCCTCTTGATCACTCCCTCACAATTGCCAAACGAAATCCAATGAATGGACGACGTGCGCCCGGGTCGGCGGCACCTCGCACTGCCGTGCGAACATTGTTCTCAGCGTCATTGAAGGATCCACCCCGCATTACCCAGAGCGCATCTTCCTGCAGATTCGCAACATCATAGTCAGTAGTGAAGGGATAGGGCTGATACGGGCTGCGAGTCCACTCCCACACATTTCCGCTCATGTCGCTGAGTCCATAGGGACATTCCGGACACGGAATACTGCCCACTGGCACCGCACCAGAGGCAGAAAAATTAGCCCTGTCCCTGCGCGCAGTATTGCCCCAGGGAAAGATCCGCGGCTCAGTGCCACGTGCCGCCTTTTCCCATTGCGCCTCGTCAGGCAGAGTCAGGCGCCAACCGCTGGACAGCAGACTGCGAATTTCCACCGGAACCAGCTGGGATGATTGCAATTGTTTTTCCAGCCAGCGGGCATACGCCAACGCATCCGTCCATGAGACCCCGGAAATGGGATGATCAGCACTCGCGGTGTCAGGTATCTCGACAAATCTGTAACCAGTCTCCGCGATGAAGGCGGAAAACTGCGCCACAGTGGTCTCGTAGCGTGCGATGTAGTACTGCGCGAGATCAACGGTCCCCTGTCGACGGGTCTCTGACCAGCGTTCGTTTTCGAACGCCATTGGATCAATGAGAGGATTGCTGCCCATGGGGAACGGACCTGCCGGAATTTCTACGAATCCCAGCAATGACTCGTCAGGAAGTTGCCATATGCTTTCCTGAAACCTCGGCGTTAACTCTGCTACAGAAACAACATTCTGTGTAGTCTGAGCGCACACTGCACCGGCAAGCCAGAAACTGGCAGCCAGCGTGACCGTAGTCATCCTCTTGAATTTGAATACTGACGAAGGGTGTGCACATTCGTCGATGTCAAACTGAGCAAAGCCAAGGCTCATTGCCCCATACCTACTGAAATCGTAGCCCGGGTCACTTTATTTCGCGTCTTCACAACACACCGGCTACTGACATCCGACACGCATGACTCCATCCATGTTCGCAAGCACGCAGATACAAGTCGCTCTCGGCCATTTCCAGGAGATTCTGGCCTCCCTCTCGAAGCAACAAGCGCAGATCAAGTGCACGCGGATCCGCCACCATTGCGTTCTCAGGCTCCAGAAGATTGAAACAGCCGGCTTGGAATCGAAGCTCACATGCACGCGCAAAGAATCCCAGAGCACGCTCTGTATCAGGCTCGCCAACATCGCCACGAACATAGTGTGCACCTATCTCGTTGCAGGCCCAGCCGGAATTGTCGGCACAGTAATTCGACTCGATCAGCAACAATCTGTCACACGCCGTGACTCGACCCTCGGAACAGGCCTCTGCCCAGAAGGGAACGCTGTCTCCGAGATGTCGACCGTCTGTCTTGCCAATCAAGGTCATTGTGGCAAAGAACAGTATCCACACAGCCATATGGCCAAGATTCGCCTTGCGACTCGGAACCACACCGAGACCAATTCGCTCCAGCGCCTTGTTTTCCTTCAGTCGTTGCACTGAGCGGTCTATCCATTGCACGCTCAGGTTCAGCAACGGAACGCAAAGCAGCTTGTCATAGAACGTCGGCGCTCCGAATGCACTCAGGATGCTGTACAAGGCAAAGACACCAAGGCCGTAGAGAATTCCAAACAACAGTTTCCCGGGCGGGGTTCTGGGGGAGGTCGACGGGTCCGTCACGAGCAAGTGCAGCCCAAGGAACACAGCAGTGGGAATCTCGGAATCGAGGAAGTACGGAACACCTGTCAGAGCGTAATAAAGCGCACTCAATCCGAACAAGACTGCCGCTGCGGAAGCCGCTATCAATGTGATCGAGAAAAAATACATAACAACAAGGCCACCCAGGAAAAGATAGGTATAAATTCCCGGCGCAAGACTCAACGTGGAGGCAATCTGTGGTCCCCATGTTATGTCAGTGGTGTTGGTAAGGATAAGAACGAGAGAGAACAAGCCAAGCGTGAAAGCCGAAGGATTGAAAATGTGGGTACTTCGGCCATCTCTGTTCCAGCGAACGAACTCCTTCCCCATGAAGCCAACGGCAATCATCAGGAACTGAAGGTAGAACCAGTCATCCCGGAACCACATAAAGAGGTTGGTGCTGAAAATGATGGGAAATGGACCAAAGCCCAGCAGATAGCTTTCTCGTCGCGTCCAGGCCATGAGTATGTCGAAGGCGTAGGCAAAAAACAGTTGCGCGAGAAGTAACAAGGCGTGCTCCTGCACAGGTGGCCAATGCCAGCCCCAATAGGAATACACCGAAAGATGCACCATAGCCTGGATGTAGTGCTGCGGCTTAGGCGCTGTCAATACAAATGACTTCTTTCCGTCACCGGACCTCACTCGCTGGAAAAGAAAGGCGAGCCAGGTGGCAAGAACTGCCGTTGCTGCCCAGAAAGACCACACTAGGGTCTGGTTGCCTTGCACTCGAGGCAGGAAGGACAGAAGAAAGAAGGCTGTTGTAAACAATGCAGGAACTGCAAACAGACTGTGACCACTAATGACTCTGGCAGGTGAAGTCGAAGCCTGGTCGGCACTGAGTGAGCGCTGAGATTTGCCTGAATTGGCTGAATACTTTTTTCCGGTATAAGACAGCATAATGGTCACTCATAAATTGCATGGCGCTTTAAGAAGATCTTAAACCAGCGATCGCGCCATTACAATTTGGGCAAAATCCAAGGAGATACTATTATCCCCCCTGAAAATCCCAGTGCCCCAAAGCACAAAACCCCAAGCAGAGTTTCTGCTTGGGGTTTGTGTATTTAAGAGCC
>Ga0255214_1000143_pt1 | contig 18860 bp, 11 predicted proteins | sample Miss_Law_RepB_8d_FD_189951 | JGI IMG/M metagenome (GOLD analysis project Ga0255214, IMG submission 189951) | Freshwater microbial communities from Mississippi River, Louisiana, United States - Miss_Law_RepB_8d | ecosystem: Environmental > Aquatic > Freshwater > River | place: USA: Louisiana... | reverse complement strand
CCAGAATTTGAATGTCTTGAAGCCGACATTAATGCTGTCCAACCTTCGTTATTTTGAATATTTACATCTATTTTTGGATGTGTCAATAATAATTCTACTGTTCTTTCGGTGCTTTCAGTTCTTGAATATCTTAAAGCCATTATTAATGCTGTACAACCATTTTTATTTTGAATATTTACATCTATTTGAGAATGTGATAATAATAATTCTACTGTTTTTTCAGTGCTTCCAGAATTTGAATTTCTAGAAGCAAACATTAACGCTGTACAACCATCTTTATTTTGAATATTTACATTTATTTGATGATGTGATAATAATAATTCTACCGTTTTATTTGTGCTGTTAATTTTTGAATATCTTGAAGCCATCATTAACGCTGTCCAACCTTCTTTTTCTTGGATATTTACATCTATTTGAGGATGCGATAATAATAATTCTACTGTTTTTTCAGTGCTTATTGAATTTGAATGTCTTGAAGCCGACATTAATGCTGTCCAACCATTTTTATTTTGAATATTTACATCTATTTGAGGATGTGATAATAATAGTTCTACTGTTTTATCTGTGCTTTCTGTATTTGAATATCTTGAAGCCATCATTAATGCTGTATAACTATTATTATTTTTTATATTAATGTTTTCACAACTCATTATAAATGTGTATGGTACATTTTTATATGTTTTAAATACATCTACTATCAATTCATTTGAATATTTAAATATATTTTTTTGTAATATATAATATAATATACTATGATATTTTTTATCATTAATTAATTCTAATAATTTATTTCCATCATACTTATCTCCAACTTCATCCATTTTATCTAATATTGATTCAATATAATTTTGATTTATAATTCTTCCATTTATTAATTTTAATATATAATCAATTATATTTATATTATTTATTATTGCATTAAATTCTCGATTTGTTTGACAACTAAATATATTTTTTATACATTTTATGTATTTTGTATCATAATAATAATTGTCAAACAAATAATGAAAAAAATGCACATTCCTTTTATCGACTATTAAATTCCCATAATTAGTTCTAAATAATTCTTGTGGATACATTTCAAAAAATAATTCTAATAATTTATAATTCCATTCATCTAAAAGGTAAACCCATGACTTAGCTAAACAAAATAATACTTTATTTTTTTTAATATTCATCATTATAATTGTAAATAAATATATTTATTGAAGAAATTAAACAATAAAAACTTCATTTTTTATATATAGTAATAATGTATACATATGTGTCATTTTTTAAGTAAAAATTATTTATTCAAAATATTTACATTTTTTATGCAATAATAATAGTTCACAGTTTTTTTATATTTTTATTATTTTAATTTTTAGAAACCATCATTAACGCTGTCCAACCATCTTTATTTTTAATATTTACATCTATTTTTGAATGTGATGATAATAATTTTATTGTTTTATATGTGCTTTCAGTATTTGAACATCTTGATGCCATCATTAATGCTGTCCAACCATCTTTATTTTTAATATTTACATCTATTTTTGGATGTGATAATAATAATTCTACTGTTTTATTAGTACTTCCTAATTTTATATGTCTTGAAGCTAACATTAATGCTGTCCAACCATCTTTATTTTGAATATTTACATCTATTTTTGGATGTGATAATAATAATTCTACTGTTTTATTAGTACTTCCTGAATTTGAACTTCTTGAAGCCATCATTAACGCTGTCCAACCATCTTTATCTTGAATATTTACATCTATTTTTGGATGTGATAATAATAGTTCTACTGTTTTTTCAGTGCTTTCAGTATTTGAACATCTTGAAGCTGACATTAATGCGGTCCAACCACTTTCATCTTGAATATTTACATCTATTTTTGAATGTGTTAATAACAATTCTACTGTTTTATCAGTACTTTCAGTTTTTGAATATCTTGAAGCCATCATCAATGCTGTCCAACTATCTTTATTTTTAATATTTACATCTATTTTTGAATGTGTTAATAATAATTCCACTGTTTTATCTGAGCTTCCTGAATTTGAATTTCTAGAAGCATATAATAATGCTGTCCAACCATCTTTATTTTGAATATTTACATCTATTTTTGGATGTGATAATAATAATTCTACTGTTTTTTCGGTACTTCCTAATTTTGTATGTTTTGAAGCTAACATTATTGCTGTCCAACCATCTTTATTTTGAATATTTACATCTATTTTTGGATATGATAATAATAGTTTTACTGTTTTATCTGTGCTTTCCATATTTGAACATCTTGAAGCCATCATTAATGCTGTCCAACCTTCTTTATTTCGAATATTTACATCTATTTTTGGATGTGATAATAATAATTCTATTGTTTTATTAGTACTTGTAGTTTTTGAATATCTTGAAGCTGATATTAATGTTGTTGAACCATTTTTATTTTGAATATTGACATCTATTTTTGGATGTGATAATAATAGTTCTACTGTTTTTTTGGTACTTTCAGTTTTTGAATATGTTGAAGCTAACATTAATGCTGTCCAACCATTTTTATTTTGAATATTGATATCTATTTTTAGATGTGATGATAATAGTTCAACTGTTTTATATGTGCTTTCAGTATTTGAATATCTTGAAGCTATCATTAATGCAGTCCAACCATTTATATTTTGAATATTTACATCTATTTTTGGATGTGATAATAATAGTTCTACTGTTTTATCAGTGCTTTTAGTATTTGAATATCTTGAAGCAAAAAATAACACTGTCTGACCATATTTATTTTGAATATTTATATTTTTATAACTCATTATAAATGCATATGGTACATTTTTATATGTTTCAAATACATCTACTATCAATTCATTTGAATATTTAAATATATTTTTTTGTAATATATAATACAATATACTATGATGTTTTTTATCTTTTATTAATTTTAATAATTTATTTCCATCATACATATCTCCAACTTCATCCATTTTATCTAATATTAATTTGACATAATCTTGATCAACGATTTTATCATTTATTAATTTTAATAAATAATCAATTATATTTATATTATTTATTATTGCATTAAATTCTCGATTCGTTTGACAACTAAATATATTTTTTACACATTTTATATATTTTGTATCATAATAATAATTATCAAACAAATAATGAAAAAAATGCACATTCCTTTTATCGACTATTAAATTCCCATAATTAGTTCTAAATAATTCTTGTGGATACATTTCAAAAAATAATTCTAATAATTTATAATTCCATTCATCTAAAAGATAAACCCATGACTTAGCTAAACAAAATAATACTTTATTTTTTTTAATATTTGTCATTATAATTGTAAATAAATATATTTATTGAAGAAATTAAACAATATAAACTTCATTTTTTTATATAAATTATATATACATATACTATGTTTTTCAAGTAAACAGACAGTATTTATTTTTTTATATTTTAATACAATTAATAATATTAAATAAAAATATATAGTTATATTTTTAATTTAATATTATTATATATTTATAATATATTTGTATGACACTTTTAAGTAAAACAGAAATATTTAATTATGTTTCTAATTATTTATTGTTTAGAATTGATGCAAATGATAAATTTAAAAATTATTATCAATATTTGTTGCATTATATCAAAAAATACAAACCTTCTGTTAGTAATACTAAAAGATTGACAGACCGAAATATTAAAAAAAATATTGATTTTCTAGGAATTGGTAAAAAAGATTTTGGTGAATGTAACAATAAAAAAAATTGTGATTTGTTATATTTATTATTAGATATAATGAAATATAATATTGACAATATTATGAATGGTAAATATACTAAATTTAAGGGAATAGACAAAAAAATATTTTTTAGTGAAAATATTTATGGATTATTTGTGTTTCTATATGATTATGGTGAAAATAAACTATATGATTTTTTAACTCTCAATTTATATAAATACTTTAAAAACATTACAACAATAAATTTTTCATTTGATGATGATGAATTAAATAAATTATTTTTGTATGTATATATATTAAATTATTCAATTGTTAACAAACAAAAAATTAGTTTGATTTTTGATGAATCAAACTTAATTGAACTATATAGAATTGGCAATGAGTTTGTTGATAGATATGGTATTTTTAAAAAGTATAATATAAACAGCAATGATAAAAATAATAATAATAAAAATAATGCTGTTATTGGTTCAGAACCTAAAGACATTAATATAAAATATGTAGATTTTAATACAGATGACAATGATATTATACATAGTGGTTCAAATATAAATGTAAAATATTTAGTTGATACTCTTAAAAAAAATTATTTATATGAAATTGATTTGAAAAAACAAGCAATAAATATGTTAGATTTGGTTAAATCTATGGTACCAAAAACTAATGCAAAACAAAGAATTAATGAAGCTATACCAAATAATAATAAAGATTTTAAACAAACATATATTGTTGCTATGAATGATTTTTATAACATTGAAGATAAACTTACATACCGACAACAAATTATTAAATTAATATCAAAAACATATGATAAATCTTCTATTATTAATGTTTATATGAGAAATGAAGAACACATGGAATCAGAAAATAAAAAAATGATGAAAATAATCAATAGGGAATTAAAAGTTGATATTGATAATAATAAGATTAAGTATGTTTTATTAAAAAAATTAGATAATAAAGAATTAAATAAAATTTTATTATTTGTTGTTAATGGTAAAAAATATTCAAATAATTTTTGCTATGTTAAAGATTGTAAAAACCGTGCTCAATTTAATAATTTAGAAAATTTAGCGAATATATATTGCAATGACCATAAAACAGAGAATATGTATGATGTTGAAAAAATAGATAATTATTATTTTTCTTTTTTAAATGATAATTTTTCTAATTTATTAATTGATTTTTATAATGATAGTTTTATTAATGTAGGTGCTGATTTTCAAAATTTGTTTGGTTATGAAAATATAAATGATACACTTAATAATTATGTTGATGAATTATTGGAAGATAATGAGTTTGACAATGTTAATTTTATAAAAAATAATATTAAATTTTTAAATTATAATGGAGATATCGTTTATAATGAAAATACCTATGAAACTTATACATCAACTATTCAAAACTTAAAAAAAATTAATTTTATGTTAGAATGTTCTTTGCCAAAAGATACAAAGCTTTTTTATGATGATCATATCAATAATGGAAAACAAATATCATTATTAATTTTTAAATTTGAAAATGTTATAGAATGTTATAGTAAATATGAAAATAACGAAGGTATAAATAAGAATATTTATAATAATTTTCATGTCTTTTTTAAAAATATACCAGACAAAAAATATGTTCATCCATATAACACAAAAAAAATTTTAAATGAAATTAATAAAATTAACATTGATAGAATGTCAGAAAATGATGTTTATGTGTCGGTTCCAGATAATTTTAATGATTTAACTCATATAATTGATAATTTTAAACATGACATACATAAAATTATGGACGATAAATTACATATTATGGAATTAATTAAAACATACATTTTAATGTTAGGCGATATTCATGATGATGTTCATAATAAAATTAGGGATATATATAAAGATGATAATGAATTATTCATTTTTTTCATAACTAATTATGGTGAGATAATTGATGTTATTACAAGCAATACTAATAATTATAAAAAAATGTGTAAATTATTTTTTGGAGAACAAAATAATTATAATAAATTTAAAATTGATAATGTTAACGGTATTAAAAAATTACATTTATTTTTTTTCGATAAAAAAACAAATCAGTTAAAAATATCTTTTGATAATTATTATTTATCATTTGAACATTTTAATGATATAATAAAAAAATATATTGATCAAATAAATATTAATCTAATCATCAACAATATCAAAGAAAATGTAAATCTTCTAAAAAAAAGTCTTAATATATATGTTAATATACTACAAGAAAAACATTTTTTAAATAAACAATTTATTTTAGACATTATTGTCATAATACAAAAATTAGATAATTTTAATATTGATAATTGGTATAATATTTTAGATGAAATATATATATTGATAAATAATTATATAGTTAATGATGATACTTTTCCTGATAAATCAGGAAAAAATGTCTTAGTACGTTTTAAGGATTTTTATAATAATATTTATACATTGTTTGCAAATGTTATACACAATTTATATATTGATTTAACTAAATATGATGAATACGACACAAGTTTATATGGCTTAATTAAAACATATATTATAAATTGTAATTCATTGTTTAATAATGAATATTATCGTTTCATCATTTTTAAAAATAGTAATTTTATTTATGATAAACAAATATTACAAAATATTAACAATATCAAAATAAACTTAGAAAGTACATTTTTTATGAATAAACATGAATTTCAAAACATTAAAAATATAGCTTATGATTTTCTTAAAGTCGTAGATGTAGATATTATTACATTACGGAACTATATCAAATATATTGACATTAATAATAATATAGTAAAATATAATTTGTTACAAATTGTCAATAAAATATTAAGTAATGATGATTATACCAAAATTTCATTTAAAAATATTAATGTTAAAGATAAACAATTATTATATGAAATGTTTCATTTTATAAAAATATTTAATACAATTGTAAGAACTTATCAAACATCATTGACACCAAATTTTGATATTTTAACAAACTTTATGAATAAAAGTGAATTATTGAAATATATAAAAGTTAATTATGTCATATCAACAGTTGACAATTTTAGTGATCCAAACATTTTCGATTCATCAATGTATGATAACGTTTTAGATATTTTAAACAAAAATAATGTGATAACTAACGCATATATATATTATACTGATAGTAATATTAACAATGACATATTTACATTTATTAGTTATATTTATAATGCATTAAAACACAACATAGTTGATATCGACGACAATAAAAAAAATAAAATTTTAATGAATATTAATAACACATATGATGTTAATTTATTAAATAATGATGATTTTATGAAAATATCTTATGAAAATAATGATGAATTTTTAAAAAAGGTTAATAATTTCATTAAAACAAAAAAAAATATCATATGTTTGATTTTAAACATCCGAAAAAACACACATATAATTAAAAATGATTATATTTTTAACAAAATTCAAAATATTGAATATGATGCTGAATACAATAAAATACAATATATCCTCAATAATTTTGCATATAAATTATATAAAAATTCTAATTTGTTATTATTTTTATTATCTATATCATCTATACACAAATATAATGATCGTCAGTATGTATGTAGTTCACACAAACATAAAAAGTTAAATATAATTCACACAGGACAAAAAATGAGAAAATTGAATGTATCGAGTTATAACATTTTTTATATTGCAGATTTGAGAGGTAAAATTTCACATAATAAACAAATACATAATAATAATGAAAATAAATTGGTTGAACTATATTATAATAATATGTATGATAATTTATGTATTTTATTATTTCACAATTTATTTTTATTGACTATAAAAAATAAAGTTGATAATTTGCCTTTTAATAAAGAAACTATTAATATTGACAACTTTTATGATGGATTACACAGTTCTCAATTTTTGTTTAATGATAACCAATTAATAACTATTTATAAGATACTAATACAATCAAATCTGGAAAATATTGATGAGATGCATAAACATAATTATATTGAACAATTACATTTTATACTTTTAAATGTTGATTATAATGATAAAATAACTATATTTCCTATACAATTTTTTATTGATCATGAATTTCTTTTTAATTTGAATGATGTACAATTAAATATCATCAAATTATACAAAAAAATTCATGAAAAAATATACTCTCATATTATTGGAGTTGTTAAAAATTATATAAGACGTCATTATAGATTAAACTATATGAGACAACATTATTATTTACATATAGTTAACTCAAATATATTTGATGTTAATTTATTAATAGATGATATTGCACATTGGATAAATTCGCATTTGCCAATTACAGGGGATGAAGTAGAACATATTATTGCACAATCTAATTTAAGTGAGGAACAAGATAAAGTTAATATAATTGAACATATTAAACTTAAAAGGATTGAAATTATTTATAAGGAACCTTTTTTATTATAAAAAACTAAAATAACATACACATATTGATACTTTTTATTGTTAATTATTTATAAAAAAATATTTATAAATAATTATTATTTTATTATTTATTATTCTTCTAATAAATATTGTGGCACACCTTCATCCAATATATCTTCCTTTTTATATATTTCGTATGTTTTCGTTTCTAATGTTAATGGTCTTAATTTTATTTCATCTTGCCACATTTTTTTATCATATAATTGATATTTTCCATCTTTTATATCTTTAGGTTTATTTATTTTAATTATTTTTAATCCATATTGATAAGCTATAAATATATTAACCACTTCCATTTTCTTTTTAAAATCTTCTATTTTTTTCAAATCTTTTTTTATCAAACTTACTGCTTCAAAATTCTTTATCAATATATCTTTATATTCATTACACCATGTCAACGTATTGTTTAATGATTGTTCCATTTTTTCATATTCTTGTATTATTGATAAATCATTTATATTAAATGATAATTTTGTTATTATTTGTATTGCAAAATAATGATTTATAAATTTATTTTTATATGTAAAATCCAAATAACAATTCGTTTTAAAATATAATTCATCCCTCGTATTAAATCTTAATATTTTTAATTTCTCTTCTGTCGTTTGATCTTCTGTTTCTATTATTGTACTTAAATTTCTATAACATTTCATCATTTCATATTCATTATATTTCTTTATCATCTCTTCATTTAATATATCATTCATCAATAATACTTTTTCTGAATTTTGTCTTTCTGTTAATACATCCTTCATATTATATGTAGTTATAAATCTATATCTTTGCATTTGATGTATTACTGCTTCATCAATGTTATCGCTTTTTTGTTTTATTAAAAATTTGTATGTATCGTCATTTATTTCTGCGGCATTCATTATATTTTTAGCTTCTTTTGTTTTTTCTTCATTCTTTCTCTCTCTCGATAATTCTTTTAATTCTTTATTTGTTATTACATTATTTATATGATTGTTTATCGAATTATATATCTCAATTTTATATCTCTTATATTTCGCATATCCAAAAAATGATGCACACATATTCAATTTGTCTTCTATTTGTTCCCATGAATTTCTTACAAATAAATCATAGAATGCTTCATTCTTATTTTTATATTCCACTTTTCTATTTATCAATCCTAAATCTAATACATCTTCCTCAAATGATATATTTGTTTGCATTAAATTATTGTGCAAATCATATGAATTCAAACAATTATCACTTGTCAATATATTTTCAACTAATTGATAATTTACTATATCATCATCTGTATATTGTTTATACGTATCAAATGCTATATATATCGTTTTATTTTTTGGATTTCTTACGCGATGCATCATTTGACAAAATTCTTGTGAACCTAATGAATTTGCACAACCATATGCATATATATTATCAAAATATTCTACTACATCAAATGATACACCCATACATACACTTGGTGTATATATTATTACATCATATTTTATCCATTCTTCATTTACTCTTAATAATCCTTGTAATTTATCTGCATCACTTGTTTCTTTATGAATTAATAATACTTTTTTCTCCTTGTAATCATGTCTTATCATTTTCTCTAAATCCTTTGCTTTATTATTTGATGCCATTGCTACTACTATTTTTTTATTATGTTGTATATCTTTCATTATTTTATTCACCCAATCTATATACATCATACATGATATTGTATAATCTTTACATGGTCTATAATCATTAACGATTAATTGAAAATCGTCTTCACATTCTGTTAAATTTGAATAATAATTTATACATCTTTCAGATAAATCTGCATCCAATACATATACATTTGATGCTTTTTTTACATAATTTTCAAATATATTTATTATCATATTTGCTTTATCATTCTTTCTAAAATGATTTGACGTTAAATATCTTGCTAAACTTTCACATTCATCTATTATTATTATATCATATTTTTTTAATGATAATCTTAATAATGAATCTATTTGACATATTATTCTTTCATCCGTTATATATCCTTCTTTTATATTTGAATATAATTTAAATCCATATTCCTCCAAATCATTCAATAATTTTATTCCAAATGTTCTTCTTGATGATACAAATAATATGTTTTTGTTTTTTATATCTATCTTTCCATTTTCCTTAAATAATGCTTTTAACATATTAAACGTTTTTCCGGTTCCCTTCTCTGATTGTACACATAATAATTTATTACATAGATGTGGTTCAAATACTTCTGCTTCCAATTTATTTTGATTTATTATTATTGCATTCTCTAATGATTCTTCAGATATATATATCGGTTTCTCTGGATATTCCATTATTATAGTCTCCATGTCAAACTTAAATTCCTTTGATATTATATTCTCATCCTTCGCCCATTTTATTAATGTACCTAATCCTACATAACTACCACTATGATTATTAAATGATAACCATTTATTTCTCATCCCTTTCTCATTATATTTTGAACTTTGTGATGACCATCTACACCATAATTTATAACACTCTTCTTTATATTCTTCTGATATATTATTCAGTATCATCCCTATCTTTAACCATTTGTCATATTCTGTATAATAATTAGATGGCAACTTAAATAATATCTTTTCTATCTCCGAAAATTTTATCTTATTCTTCGTAACCATTTCTCTACTATCCATACTATTCTCTATTTGTTCTATTTGCATACTTTTCTTATTCTGTATCATCTCTTTCCCTATTATTCTATTACTTGGTTCTACATACGTTATCATTGATAATAACCACATTTTGTAATCATCCTTTAAATACATTGTATATTCTCCATCAATATTCATTTGTACTGGTTCTAAATACGCATATTTATTTATTTTTGTATTATAACATAATCTAAAACATGTCATTCTATATATTGCATCATCACAACATAACATTTCATATCCTTCTCCTTTTATTCTATCATAAAAATCTCTACATACATTAACATTTTCAAATGTTAATCCTCTAAATATTACATGATAAGATATTTTTTTTGCATTGTCTATTCTTTGCATAGTTGGATTATTTTGTAATATTAATATATCTTCCATATTATATACATGATTATAATGTTTTTCTGCTACATCCATTACACATAATATTGCATCTTTTAATAAATCTTCTGGTTTATATTTCTTTAAATATTCTTCTGTTATATCCATATCTAATCCAAATACCATTTTTGTATTATTTAACCATGATTCATATATATTGCAATTCCTCTTATTCGACATTTTCACATCCTTACATAAATCATATATTTTATTTAATTGACCTTTGTTTATTACCACAAATTGTTTGCTTCCTATATTATCTTTCTTATATATTATGTCTTGTTGTAATAACATTAAATTTTCATTTTCTGATTTTGTAATATAATTAATCGCGTCTATTTTTTTATAAAATGTAGTCATAAATAATTAACTATATTAATTATATTTTTGTATATAATTATATATCCTATATATTTTTATATATTTTTATTTTCATTTTTTTTATATTATTTTTATGTTATTGTCCATATATCATCATATTTTTATTTTTTTATTCATCTTTTAAATTAATCTTCATCATCACTTTTACTATATTATTTTATATCTTTTCACATAATAATATATATGCATTATCATATTCAACTTCATTATACCTTATTTCATTCACTTTTTCATCATTACATACATACCATTTCTTATAATGACTATTATATACATTGCTATAATAATGTCCTCCATTTATCCCTCCATTATGATTTGCAACACCTATTATTTTATATCTTCCATCTCCATTTATATATTTACTTAAATTGATTACTTTAAATCCTTCATATTCTTCATTAAAAATTATTCTTATATTATTTTTAACATCATTCACCATATCAAACCTTTTTAATTGAATTATTAAATATTTCGGTAATTCATATATTTCTATACTTCTATGTAAATTTACATCCTTTCTTTTGCAACAACTACATCTATAATCTTCTAATTTTTCATCTTTAAATATGCCTTCTAAACATTCTTCTATATTTATCTCTTCCTTTGATAATAATTTCTGTTTTATTTTATTAATCCTTATTGTTCTCATTATCATTTTCCTTCTTTCATCTATATTTCTTATCATTTCTTCATTCTCTTTTATTCGTTTCATTAATAGTTCTTCCTTATTATCATCTTCATTATTCATGTTAATTTCATCACTATTTAATCTCGTAAAACTATAAACATTATCTTCACTATTATCTACATTATCATCATCATTATTATATAATGGTGATGATATTGAAGATATATCACTTAAATCTATATTATTATATAAAATTTTTTCTTCATATATGTCTAAATCATCATTTGATTCATTCATTAATGATTTATTACTATTAATAGAATCATTTTTATTTTGTAATTGTTGTAATTTTAAGTTATTATTATGGTCAAATAATATTTTATCTCTTTGTTTCATCTCATCTATTAATAAACTTCTTATTGATTGAACAAATTGTTCTTCAAAATTTTCTATTTGTTCCTTATTCTCTATTAACTTTAATTCTTTCTCTATTTTCTCTTCACTTATCTCTATCATCGGCAAATCTACAAATAATTGCATATCATCACTGTAATTTATCGAATTATATCCACAATCACATTTTATCGTCTTTATATATCCTATTGTAAATATCTTGTCAAATATTGTATACGCAAATTTATATTTACCATTCAAATATTTATTCCTTTTGTATGTCTTATATTCTAATATTTTCTCTCTTACTCTTTCATATTTTTCTATCATCATTTCCATTTCGTTATTATCATCTAATTCTTCATCCAATCTCATCATTTCTTCATTTAAATCTACATCTTCATATTTAATTTTCGTTTCTTGTTCTATTATTCTAAAAAATGCTTGTAAACATTCTTGAACATCCTGATGTTCAAAATTATCAAAACTTACATATTTTTTATTAATTATCGTCCCAAATGATATCGCTCTGAATGTTGGTATACATGGTTTATTATGATTCCATATGTGAAAAAATAATATTGAAAATTGATATGCTAAATCATTCATTTTATTCTCATCATCATTATTAATCATATCATTTATATATTCCTTATTTTTGAAATAATTAACTACTTCTGGTATTATATTCATTAATTGTATACCCGTATTTAAATAACATATATTCCCATTATTATATAATCCTCCTAATCCATTATAAATATTTAATTCTTTTTCTATCTCTTTATGTTCAAAATTCATGTTATTATTATATGTTATTAATAATATCTTGACATTATATATAAATATATTAAAAATCATTTTTTTTATATTATAATATTATACCTTTTATTATTATGGCTAGCGATTCCATAAATATTTCCACTTTACCTAAAATTGACCCTAAACCACCTCTTAATAAATTATATGAAAATAACACCAAATTCGATTCCGTCTCTTTTAATAATAATTTTAATGATATCATACAACAAGAACAAATTAAATCTTTAAATCTTGAAAAACAAAAAACAGATTTTTTGACACAATCCAATCAAATAATTATACAAGATAATCAATATATACTCTTTTTTATCCAAATTATTGACGATTTTAAATCCATGTTTAACGATATTTATTCTATCCTTAAGTTATTCTCTTGGAACGATCTTAAATCTTTCAATTTCTCCATATTATATAAAATACCACCATTATTAGTCCTCAATAATCGCCCTATCCTACTGCTTATACTTTTCTTAATATATATATACATTTTTTTATAAAAAAATTGACTTTTCTATTATTTATACTTTCCTTCATTACCCTTATTTTATATATCCATTATAATGTGTGATAACGATTCACGACATCAATTAAGATGGATCATTCGTAATATCGTTAATGATATTAGAATGTCTAATGTTATGCATATTTATGATCCATCTTATTCATTTGATGATGATTATTATCATTATTTCATGAATAATTATCATAACAATCTATCTATTAATAATTGTCTTGATATTTTAAATAAAATTAAAATATGGCATGATCATTCTATAAATTGTAATAAACATTTTCAAAATATGTTATGGGTCAACAATCTTCAATCTGTTATTATTAATGAATTAAATTATTTATTAAATTGCATAAATGAAAACAACAACATTTTTATCAATTAATATACCATTTATCTATTTTATATAACATTATTAAAAATTAATATTATATATCCTCATTAAATATTAATTCTATGTCTAATTTTATATTCACTTTAATATCATATTTCTCTAATTCCTCCTCCATTATTTTTCTATCCTTCATCCTTTTTTCATAATTCATATACTCCTCTTTCTTCCATTTATCCCCACTAAATTTTTCATTATATGTCGTCATTACTGTAAATTTATTCTCTTTTCTTTCCATTCTCAAATATATATGTCAAATCATTTTTTTATCCTTAATGGATATTATTTATATTCCAATATTCATTTTTTTTATATATAATATACTTATATTATACTCTTTGCATAAAATATTTTAATATATGAAATCATTGAAATTATAATACTTTTCATACTTAGACATATTGTTGTTATATGTTATAATTGTTATATATTATCATAAATTAAGTATTAAAAAAATAACTTTTTGTTATCAATATTTATTTGATTTATCCACTTTCTGCATCATACTCAATAACTTGAAAAAAAGTATTTTGATATTTTTCATCTTTAAATAATTCAGTATAATTTAGTCCATAACAATTACAATATTTTGATACTATTTCATTAAATATTGTAGTTGTACAATTTAAATGTATATTTTTGAATACCATAAATCCAGCAGAATTAAAAATTGTTTCTTTATCACCTTTCATCAATTTATAAGATTCACACATTCTTATCGTATTATTCGGATAAATATTATCTATAAAATCATTCATCATTGTTCTTGTTTTTATATGTTCTTCATCTTCATCCTCTTCATCAATTAATTCACCTTCATCATACATATTAATCTTATCTTTGAATCCAATTGCTACAATAGACAACTCGAAATCATCAGTTACCTCCTTAATTAATCCTGAAAATTTTTTATTTGTAAACAATCTATTCATATATTCACCAAATATTATAATGTATGTATCTTCATTATTTTCAGTCATTATATTATGATTTATACTCTTTATTGTGAATGGCAAGTAATAAAAAAATCATTTTTTTATATATATAATCTTAATTTATTGAATTAAGGATTTTAGACGCTTTTCGTTAATTTTCTTTTTTCGTTCAGTCTTATTAATTAATTTAAAAATATAATTTTTTAAGTAAAAAATTATATTATAGTTAATCTGTTGAATTAAGGATTTTAATATAACTTTATCTCTAATCAATCATTTTATAATTCTTTATTTCTCTATTAATTCTTATCATTCTATATTACTCTTTTATCTCTAATCCATCACTTTGTTCTACTTGATAATTTATATGTTCTCCTCTATCTTCTATTGGATTGTATGATATCAATATTGGTAATCCTTGTTTCTTTTTTTCTATCATCCTTAACATATAATCTCTTTTAAAATCTATTGTTTTATTCATGCAATCTATTATATATTCTTTATATATAGTTTTATCTAATACATTTTTTTCATTATCTTTTAAATATTTATTCCTTATTGTTAACAATGAATTTAATATTTCTATATTATAATAATATCCTTGATTCATACATCTTTCAAATTCATATGCCATAAAATAAAATCCAAATGTCATTGTATATGATGCTATATTTATTTTTATATTGTCGACTGTTATATTAAAATATGGACTACAACAACTTGCAGAATCAAATATTGTTATTAATGGTTTATCATTATAATATATAATTGTCCTTGTGCCAAAATATTGAAAAAATCTACTATATCTTTTTACTTTTAATTTATCCTTTTCTATCTCTCCACTAAATATCTTATTCTTAACTACTTTTAATACTTCATCTGGCTCATCTGTTATTATTTCTATTTGTGATACATTATTAAATGACACTTCTTGTTGTGTATATCTTAAATATGCTATTTCCCCAATATATAATATATTTCCTTCATAATTTTCATTCAAATGAATTATTATCATTTTTATAATTGTTGATAATTTATCATCTCTTTTTTCTATCTTATATATGTCTTCCTCTTTTAATTCCCTAAAATCAAATTTAAAATTTTCTATTAACTTTTTCATTCTTTTGAAAAATTTTGTTATCCTAAAATATGCTACTAATGGCGCATTTATCATCCTAAATATATCTATCAATATATAATTTGGATGTATATATCTTATCCCTTCTATTTCTACCGTTTTTATTACTTTATTTAATTCTGGTGTCATATACGATATATCACAATATACCAAAAAATTTACAAATATAGAAAATGTTTCATCATGATTTGCCTGTCTTCCAGTTACATATTTATATCCTTCATCTGCCAATTTATTACATAACATTACCATATGTTTTATTGGTGTTGGTGAATAAAATTCTACATCATGTCTTTCCCATTCCTCATATATTTTTTCTTTCTTATTATTGTCTTTTATTATACTATTATACGCCGTACCTCCATATATTATTAATTTATGTTCCTTTATAAATTCTATCACTAACTCAGAAACTCTTTTATATTCTTCATTATTTGGTTCCAATATTTCATTTGCTTTCTTTGTCGCTTCTTGTTCTATTTCAGAAACTCTATTTTCTATTTCTTTTAAATCTTCATCCCTATAAAATATATTCTTACTCATATATTTTTTATTATATTATATCTTTCTATTTTTATTTTTATAAAATAAAAATTATTTAATTATAACTTTTTGTATAAAAAGTCTATCTTAATAAATTTATTAATCCATCTAATAAATCATTATCATATACATAATCACTTATTTTTTTTATTTTTTCATTTTTATTAATATAATTCACATCTATCATCGATAAAATATATAGTAATGTATTTATCGACGTTTTTATTGATAATTCCTTAATTAAATATTTTGATAATTTCATCACTGTTCTATCTTCATTATATTTTAATAATAAACAATTTACTTCATCTATTTCTTCATCATTAATTTTTTCTCCTGTTTCTAACATTTTATTTATAACATCCATTATTTTCCTTATCAAATTATTTTTTACACATATTATATCATTTATGTCTATTTCTTCATATGTTGGTAATTGTACATTTCGTTTATTTATTTCTTCGTATGTTGGTAATTGTACATTTCGTTTATTTATTTCTTCGTATGTTGGTAATTGTACATTCTGTTTATTTATTTCTTCATATGTTGGTAATCGTGCTTTCTGTTTATTTATTTCTTCATATGTTGGTAATTTTTTATTTTTTGTTTTATCAATACTTTTATATTGATCTTTTATTTTATTATATTCTTCTTCTGACATTATATTTTTTACATTACCACTAATTTTTAATCCACAAAACTTTAAAAATCTTATAAACGTTAAGTATGTTATTTCTCTCGAATTTGATACATAATTATTTACATCATCCAATTTATAATTCAATAAAATATCAATTGTTTTTTTTGAATTTTCATAAGGATTTAAATTCTTTTTCCCATCACTTAAATATTTTAAACATTTATATATCTCATCATTATCTAATATTTTATTATTACTTACAAAATGAAAATATATATCATTATCCATATTCCCATTCGATATATCAATTAATTCTTGTATTCTATAATTTTTATTCATAATATCATATATCCATTATTTTTTTGAATATATACATTAATAACTTCATTTTTTTTATATATATTTTATCCATATTTATCTATTATAACAACATCCCTCATAATCCTCTTCTCTCTATCATTTTTATCTATTTTAAATATATCCCCATTTAAAATCTTTTGAGACTCATTATCATAATATTCCATTTTATCATTTATGTTCATTTTTATTTTATTTATATTTTCTATATTATTTTCTATATTATTTTCTATATTATTTTCTATATTATTTTCTATATCTTTTATATCTTCTTCAACATTTTTTATGATGTCTTTTATATTATCTTTTATATCATTTTGTATATTTTCTATATTATTTTCTATATTATTTTTTATATTATTTTCTATATTATTTTCTATTATGACATCATTTATGTCATTTATAACTTTATTTACTAATATAATTTCATCTTTTGAAAGTCCTTTTGATAATTTACAACCCATAATATTATATATAAAATAATAATAATATTTTATATATAAAAAATGATATTTTAATTACTTAATATAAAATATTATTATTACTTTATATTTTATAATTTATCATATTTTATCATTTTTATTATGGATGATATTATTCTTAATGTTATTGAAAATAGAGGTAAATTTTGGTCCGAAAATGAAGACAAATTACTTAATAAACATTATTTAGAAGATAAATTGTCTTTAGATGAAATTGCTAGAAAACATAAAAGAAGCATTCGAGGTATTTGTGTAAGATTATTTAAACTTAAATTAATATCTGATGTTAAAGAAATTAAGGGTTATCGGGATGAATATAATATTAATATAAATGAAATTATATCAAATAATATAAATGTTAAAACTGAAATTATTAA
>Ga0255214_1000125_pt1 | contig 20311 bp, 20 predicted proteins | sample Miss_Law_RepB_8d_FD_189951 | JGI IMG/M metagenome (GOLD analysis project Ga0255214, IMG submission 189951) | Freshwater microbial communities from Mississippi River, Louisiana, United States - Miss_Law_RepB_8d | ecosystem: Environmental > Aquatic > Freshwater > River | place: USA: Louisiana... | reverse complement strand
GGACGCTGGAGTAGGGCAATCATGGCAGCCTGTTTTGAGTTGCCTCGCAGAGGGGTTGCTGTGTTAGCTTTCTTCTGGACAGCCTTCCTAGTTGATTGTTTTTCTTTGACTATTTCCTCAGCCTCGCGCTGACTCCCGAGAGTGCGGAAGCCCTCATCAGCCAGTACTAGGGTGACATTATAGCCATCCTCATGTGCCCGCCAGACAGGGGCTTCACCAACTGCCTCAGTCTCCTCAACCATTTGCAGAGACAGCAGCTTTTTGAGATGCTTGGCGCCGTCGCCGCGTTTTACAGATTTTGGCAGAGGGTAGACGGAGAAGTCTCGCCGCTGGCTGGCAGCTGAGAGAATCATTAGCTGGGTGTCATTGAGTTTAGTCATGGTGGTGTACTCCTGTATGTAGGCGCCAGCCATTCCGGCACCCCTACCACCACAAGCCCGGCCGGCTTCTGCCAGACAGGGCGCTAACACCTACAGCAATGCTTGCTTTCAGGGAAAAGGCCACTTCTTTCTTCGTTTTTCCGAGCCTAGATACAAGTTCCCTACATGATTTGCCGCACAAGGATGTAAAGTCTGCGACAATCAAATAAGCCGAGTATTCTCAGGTCGCCATTTTCCGTTTGATGGAAATAAGGATTGGTTGCCTTTAGAGCAGAATCGGTGCAGATTTCTCTAACCCAATATGTAGATGTTGGCGACAAAAGCAGAAGTGCAAGGCCTTAATCGGCCATGCACCTAGCCTGAGGCTCAAGCTCGGCTCACGCCGGCGAACAGCCAGATGGATGCTAAGTGTTATATGAACCATGAAAGGATAACCTCCTTGAGTGCGATTATACCACTATTCATGCAAACGGGTCCGCAAGGACCTCGGCTAGCAAAGAGGGGTACCAGCTTACTCTCGATGTGAAGCGCTTGGTGATGGCTTTGAAGTGTGAACCATGACTTGGTCTGATCCTACTGATTGCTGGATTGGTAAGTTAAGCGGGAGGCAATCGACATGCCGTTGTCGGCCTCCCGCTTAGTGCATGAGTGATATAAGATGTGTAGAGCTTCCAAACATCCTTGGTACAAACATAAAGGTTACTTGCACTTTGATTTTGCCCTAACTCAAAGTGAGGCAGAATCTTATGCCATGGACCCGAAAAAAGTTGAAAGGCACAGATTTAGCCCCCTGATTCATTATTTCAAAATGTCTCGAAAAGTTAGCCGTAACAAGGGTGCTGAGCAGGCTTATAAAAATGGCTTGGCAGGTAAACCTAAGCTCATCGTAAAAGAGAAGCCGAGAAACATATTCTATAACAGTCATGTGGATGGGTACATTTACAGTTACTACGCATACAAGATTGGAGAAGATTACGAAAATTTTCTGAAACAGAACGAGCTGACGGATAACGTCATTGCATATCGAGCTATCTCAAAGAATGAAATCAGTTTATGTAACATTCATTTCGCTCAAGAAGCTTTTGCCAAAATTGAAGCAATGGATGAGGCAAATATAGTGTGCTTTGATATAAGCAAGTTTTTTGACAAGCTAACCGAGTTTTGCGGGAATAGTATTGAGCTGAATAAAGATAAAACTGAACGTAGGGTGTATAGACTGGCTGATGGTGGCGCTAAAATTATTACATTTGAAGATGGGGCTGCCCCAGCAAAAGTCCAGTATCTTGGGTTTCATTTTGACGGCGAGAGTGTCTTTATTCGGAACAGCAGCATATCAAAGGATAGAGGGAAGACAGTTCAGCTTATCAGGAAAAATAAGAAGAAAGGTCGCGTTATTAATACGGCTGACGTTTATAAGAGAAAGTCTGTTCGTATAGTCACGCCATGTGATGACCTCATCAAAAAGGGGTTTGCTTATTATGCTGTTAGATCCGATAGGATACATTCGGTTTTATCAGGGATAAGCGAGCAGATTCAGAAAACTGATCGATTCATAAAAAGGGCTGTTAACCGAGAACGTCAGAGAGAGCCTCGTCGTTGACTCGCTCTGACCTGCTCCCCAAGTTTGAGCCACCCGGAAGTAGGTCGATTCAGTCATTCTAGCGAGCTAAAATCAGTGTCATCTGCCTGGCAGGCCTTGTAAGCTAGAGACTGCTAATCGTTTTTATCTTCTTGGCCCAACAGGTTGGTGACTCTATCTGGCCAATCTCGGCTTGGGTCATATGTAAGAACATTGATACCCAGCTGCGCTAATGCTCGATGTACAAAATTTTCAAGATTTTCATCGTCGAGCTTATATAAAATAAGTGCTGAACTAAGTGGATAGTAGTCTGCGCTCATGGCGTCCACGTAGCATGCGATCTGAAAGGCGCCTTTAGCCGCCTGCGCTATAATATTAGAATTTATGCAACTCTTGAGTTCATATATTCCAATAATACCATTGTGGTTAATCATAAGGTCAATAGAATTAGATTCGTAAGGTACCACTCCCTTTGATTTCAAGTAGGAAGATATATCACGCAACATGTCTTGATGTATTTTTTCTGCATTTTCTATCTTACTTAACGCGCTCTCCAAATCTGGTAGATAGCCTTCAGACAACATGAACTCTCTGGCGTAAATCATTTGTGGGTTTATCTCTGCAAAATTGAGGTCGACACATTTATCAATATTTTGAGCCGAGCCCTGTAGCGTTGAGTCTACTGCACTGAAGACAATTTCGACCAACAAAGTGATGGGATCGCTCACTTTTAAGAAAGCAATCACTTGAGAAATATCGTAATTATAAAGTGCCAATAGTCGGCAAGCGAAGTTTGCTATCGGCCCAAGCTTCTCCCCTGTTCCCGATGCCCAAATTTGATCAAGAGGAAGCTCTTGGGTAATAAGAGAAATAGCGACCTTGGCAAGCCCCTTACCCTTCTTTGGAAGAACATCAAACTTTATGCGTTTCAGGGATGCGTCAGTGGGGGTGGCAAGCTTTATCTGTACCGTTTTGAGAACTAACTCTCTAAGCTTTTCTGCGGATACGCTAAGCGCTCTATGTGTTCCTAAATCTAGATCTCGGAAATCTGAAAGGGTGTAGAGCTTTGCTCCCTCGAAAGAAGAAGTGAGGCGGAATGATGTTGTCGTGTCGCAGGAGATTAAGAAATCACCAGCATAATAACCTTCATGGAACCTTTCTACCCTCTTTATGAAGGCTACAGCTATGCATCTATCCTCGGCTCCTCGTAAAACGATCCAAAGCCGGCTTCCGCGCAGACGCTTCTCATGGCCGTTCATTTGTCCTTGAGGGATTATATAATTCGGAGATATCCCTCGATTGCCGAGGGATGACTGTCTTTCCGATGGGATGATCCAGACGAAATCAGACATGGCCCCCCAATTCCTTTAACGCATCATCGAGCGAGGTTGGCCATGGGATATGGTCTCCCAACAGGTCGTGCTGTCGCACTTCTTTGCCGCGTAACCTTATAATCTCCGTCTCTTCGATGGTATCCTTGCATACCAGCAGGTAGTAGTTGACGTGATCTGAAATCTGACCTCTGCGATGGATTCTGTCCAGCGATTGAAGATAATGTGCCGCCTGATTGGAGTAGGAAACATAAACAGCATCATAGGAGGCATGAAGCGTTATTCCAGCTCCAGCGGCGGCGGGATTTCCAAAAAAGATCATCGTGTTTGGGTCTTCTTGGAAAGATTTGACGGCGGCCTTCCTATCAGCTGAGGCAATCGATCCGTCCACGCGCACGGGATTGAAGCGATGATAACGCTCCATCATTTCGTTTAGGCTCTGCTTGAAGAAAGACCAAACGATCACCTTTCTTTTTTCTGAAACAAGCCTTTCCAAAAGCTCGTCCAAAGCCGCATATTTCACAGGTGTCTCTGACAGCGTGGGGTCGAGCACGCCAGGGCAAGCGCAGATTTGCAACAAGGCTGCGCGCCGTTGAAAATAAGTCGCCAGCCTTTTCTTGAAGGTCTCATTGCTCAATGTCTTAAGCTCAAGTTCCAACTCCGACCGCGCTCTATCGTACATAAGCGCTTGCTTCCCCTTAAGATCGACCCTTATGACATGGAAATTCTTTTCGGGAACGTGTTGCAGGATTTCTGGCTTGAGCCGTCTGATGAACAGGCCGCGCGCCTCCACCAATCCGGCAATCTTATCCCAATCTTCAGCAGGGTCTTTGGACTTCGTGAAACCCCCGAAGGTGTAGCCTAGATCAGCGAGATCAAACTGGTTCACGAGGTCATGGGCTGAATTCGGCGCTGGCGTACCACATAGGACAAAACAACGTTTGCAATGCGCGCGCAACCTTCCAATATTCTCGGAACGGACAGAATTGCTGTTCTTAAGATAATAGGATTCATCAACTACAAGAAGGTATCTCTTAGTGGCGGCGGACGCCACTAGCGAAGTAAGCATGACGTCCACACCTTCGTAGTTCGTGACGAGAATATCGAAATCCTTGAGAGCTGCCTCGTATTTTTGCCGCTTATCGCCTTCGGCGGCGACCGTCTTGTATTTCTCCTTCGTGAACCGCTGAATATCTTTTGGCCATTCACTGACCATGCTTTTCGGGCAAACGACGATCATTGCGTCCACTATACTTGCGTCCTTCAATACATCGAAGGCGGAGATGGACATGACGGTTTTTCCACTACCCTGTTCGTCGAAAAGGCAAAGTCCTAAGATGTCCGGCAATGTCTGCGCCGCTACGGCGGTTGCCTGCGCGGGGTCTAAAACCTCGATCCATCTGGCCGGAACGCTCTCCGTGCTACCATCCTCGACGATCTGTAATGCTCTGTCCCTTGCGATTCGGTGACGCTCGAAGGCCTCTAAATGACTTCTGACGCCATCTTCGCTCTTAGCTTCCTCATCAAGTAGATCTTGTATCAAAGAAAGTGCAGACGTTGGAACAGTAATCGTATCCTTCCCCGTCTTACGGAGATTGCCTATGCGCTTTCCGATTTCTGTTTTTAGTTTGAGGAACTGCATCCCCGAAACGAGAATAGTGGCCTCATCTGAGTCGATGCTTATCTTCATGCATTCTTCTCTGTAGCCGCCCGACTCATTTTGATGACCATCTCAAGCGCCTTCTCTAGGTTGTCTTTGGAAGTATCGGGGAGAAGGCTCATTTCTGCAGCCGTCATGTCGTTCAGAAAGCTCACGAAGCTGTCTATACGCCCGATGGCTTCGTCTGTGCTACGACTGATCCGGCTATTATAATCCAAGATCGCTTTCGCATCTTTTGCAGCGGTAGGGTGGGGCTGCATGATAGCGGCTTTTGCCTCTGGGCTCTTCCACGCCTTGTATGCCACGCGGACCTCTGGGAAGCTCGAGAACTTTCCATCATGTATCCACTTGAAGAACTGTATCTTGAAATCAAAGTCTGACTTGAGCGGCTCGAAAAAGGATTTCTGTGCTTCGTTAAAAAATTGGTAGTTCTTGGCTGCAATCGTTTCTGCTTCTTGCTCCGACAGGCCGAGACCGCCCCCGCTTTCGTCGTTCGGATCGACGGCGGAGGTTGCATAAGTCAGGAACTCAGAGATGATCTCATGGATTTTCAATGTTTCCTTGATCTTCGCCTTCGCCCAACTGAATTTCTTGGCGATTTCCGCTTCTGTCAACCCTGCCTCAGATGCCGTGACAACATGCATCGCCTTGACATAGTCGGGCCATTCGATCTTCAGGGATGGGGAAAAGTTCTCCTCCACGAGGACGTTCTGCTCGTCCTCTTCGGTAGAATCCTTACTTAGGACGTATGCGTTAACGGCTTCCAAATCTTGCCTGTTGGGATCGGAGGCAGGCATCGTTTCAAGGGCGAATCTTAGGGCGAAGAAGCGTCGATTGCCGTCCAATAGCTTCCCGCTGAATGATAGGGTCAGCGGCTCGCGCAAGCCGTTCTTGATTATGTCGTCTCTTAAATCCTTCAGCTTCACATCGGGATCGTTCTTCATTAGGTCGAATATCTCGTCCTGGGCCAACTGGCGGTTTCCAACCTTCTGCACCATCTTCTTTTTGGCGATCTCTATGCGGGGATTTTCGACCCAGCCTTGGATGCTATCGATCTTCACTTTGCCTTCCCATACAACAAGCTTCCTACCGTTGTAGAGGCGTTGTTTAATGTGGGGTTCCGGCTGATCTAGAATGAAGGAAGGTTTTGTTGTCATAGGTTGCTTCTTTCTGTAAGTGATTCGAATTCGATCTGGTTTGCCTCAAGGATTTCTTCGAGATGTGAAACGTAATCTAGTAGATCGTCCCGCGTCACGGTATCGTAACGATTTGCCAGAGCCGTTTGCGTGGACCTAGCAAAGGCTTGATGTGTAGAGGAAAACGGATTCGTGGCGATATGCCTTGCAAGAAGTTTTTCCTTTTTGATCTTCTCGATCCAGAATTTCGCCAATTGATCAGAGAATCGTGCACTGATGGAATTGGAGAGCGCATCGATGTAGTCGCTTCCCACCAGTTGCGTGTCCCTCATGACGAATATGGCTAAGTCCGTAAAAGGCGTTGAATCCTTAACTTCAGATAACAGTTTTGGGAGGCTAGCGGGCCAATCTTGGTGGTATTCCATTCCCCACTTCAACCCCGTGGCGGCTTGTCCTAGCCTGATCATTGGAGCTGAGGAGGGTCTCTTTGGATAAAAAAATGCCCCAGTCTGTTCTGTTGCCTTCTTGAGGGGCACAGTCAAAAAATTCGACGATAGCCTTTCCTCTGGGGCTTTACCTCCACCGGAAATTTTGCCCAGTTCCAATACTTGCTTGATTTTCTTAGGCGTGGGATCTAGCAAGACTAACTTGGCGAACTCAAGCGCAACAGCCTCTCTGTTGGCTTTTCCATCGGGCTTATCCGGATTCATATCAAGCCGAGCAAGATTAATGGCCTTGCATCTTGCATCGAATGCGAGAAAGCACATCAAGACAGACGTTCGTTCAAGGTGGGTTTTGGTTTTTTTCCCGTCAGTCCGTCTTCTTGAGGAGAGCCGTTTGAAGGAGATAGACACTTGCTCTTCAGTAAAATACATGGTGAGGCCTCAGTTTTTTTTGTTTTTCTTCAAGGCGGATTTTTCCGGCGAGAAGATGACATCGCGATCGCAAGCACGGAGCGGCTTCCCAGATAAGATAAATTGATCGAAAGTAAGATACTTCCCATCTCCGCGAAGGTCTTCCCCCTTCAGTACTTTAGCAATCTGGCTAGCCAATTCGTAGGCAAGACGCGGTGGGACGGCATTGCCAATTTGCTGATATTTCGACTTAATGCTTTTTCCATCAAACTGGAACCAATCAGGGAACGATTGGATACGGCCGATCTCGCGCACAGAAAATATACGCTTCTCGATTGGATGCCATACCCCTGCGTTTTCCGGCTTGAAGGCCGCAGTGATGGTTCCGGCAACCTCGTTTCTATGGAAACGGCGATAGAATTTCGGCCAGTGGTACCGTTCTATATTGTCTGATATCTTTTTGAGGCGGGGGGGGAGCTTGTCATAAGGAATATCCCGCCATGACCCACCCTCAGGAACCATGTTCCCAATGTGAATAGCCTGCGGGTTCAGTTGCATAAGCTCGCCTTGATTGGCCACACTCGAAGTTAGATCTAAGATAGTGTGTTCGAGGGTGAGGTCTGTTCTATCGACTGGGTGTGGAAAGGAGAAGACACCATGATTTTTATTGCGCTCAACACCAACGATTAGAACCCTTAGCCGCTTCTGCGCGACATGATGCCTAGACGCGTCTACTAAGCTAAAGGTGACATCGTAGCCAAGTTCGTCAAGTTGGGAGCAAATTTCATCGATTAGTAATTTCTTTCCATTTTTGAACGATAGGAGGCCTCGTACGTTCTCAAATACGACAATGCGAGGACTTAGCTTTTCGACAATGTCTATAGCTGTCTGAAAGAGTGTGCCTCTATCGTCTTCAATTCCTTTACGCGATCCGGCATTTGAGAAAGGTTGGCAGGGGAAGCCCGCTGTCAATACGTCTAGCCTACGTTTAAGGTTCGGGAGCTTAACCGTTCGGACATCTTCTTCGATAATTTCACCTAGGTTCATCCTATAGGTTTTGCAAGCATCAGCATCAATGTCGTTTGCAAAGACGGTTTTGAAGCCTGCTTGTCTAAATCCAAGGTCAAACCCGCCACAACCTGAAAATAGGCTGACGTGCGTGAGCTCGCAGCTCTCCTCCGCACGCGGCCCATTACCGAAAACGCTCCATGGCCTGTCGCTCGCCAGAGGGAGCGTCATAGACTTTATTGCACCCGACACTAAGTCTTGCATAGTCGTATGTTTGTTCTCAGCTAGTTCCTTGATCTTGCTGTGAGTGACCCTGTCGACTTCGACTGTAATTGTCTTCAAACGTTTACGACGTTCCGCTTGGGATGTGCGGATAGCTTCCGTGCGACTGGTGCTCGGGGCTGCGCTAGAAGTCGATTTTGATGAATTGAACATGAGATGATTTCCATTTCGACCAGAACAAAACAAGCACAGTTTTGTTTACATGTAAACTTAGAATCGTCTATTCTTGGTAAGTGTTCAAGTCATTCTTCGGACGTTCAGCATCAGGCTTATTGCGTTCGATGCCAGAGAAGCAGAGGCCACGGGATGTTCTGAATGCTCATATAGTAGAGGTAAGCAAAGGGTTATTTTGCAACTATGGCTCCCTACAGGTGTTTAGATTGTGTGTCGCTTCGGTGTGCTAAAAATACACAGGTTGACAAAGAAATTGCGATTGCTGTCAGTGCTGTCCCGATTTGCGGTCGGATGTAATGTTGCCGTGCGCAGCAAATCAGATCACTGATTAAGAATGAGGTCATATAGCCCCTCATAAAGTTTTCTGCCATTAGCCTTAATTAGGGCGTGGACTTATGCAATTAACAGGTACCTATGATGACGTACACAGACCTGACTCCAAATAGACAGCAAAATCCCCTTGATCTGCTTGAGGAAATTGCAACTGCTAACGAGTGGATTTTCGATAGATCGAGTCATGAAGAGCTAGGTGCCGAAGCACAGGGGCGCTGGAGCGATTATAGAATTTTGGCAGTATGGATGCCTGAACTATCTGCCTTACATTTTTCAAGCCAACTTGAATTGAAGGTCCCGCCGCTGCGTAGAACATCAATTCAAGAACTTATTGTTAGAATAAATTCAAAATTGTGGCTTGGCCACTTTGACTTATCCCCATCGATTGATATGCCAGTCTTTCGCCATACTTTGCTTCTTAAGGGTAGTTATGGTGCCTCTGCGGAGCAACTGGAGGATGTAATTGATTTTTCTGTAGCTGAGTGTGAACGTTTTTTTCCAGCTTTTCAACACGTAATTTGGGGTGGGAAAAAGCCTGGAGAGGCTTTGGCTGCTTCGTTAATTGATCCAACGGGGGCGTCATAAAGATCCATAGCGGACCGGGCTACGAGTGGTAGGGCTATAACTGCTGGGATAAGTGTAGGGAACAAAATTTTTAGCTGACTATAATCTAATTCCTCCAATAAGCTCGGATGGCATAAGCCTTAGCCCCTTAGCAACCTTACAGAGGCCTACTACGGTAATATTGCGGCTACCGCGCTCAATATGGCTAATGTACGTGCGGTGCAGACCAGATTGGTCCGCGAGCTCCTCCTGAGAGAGGCCGCGCTCAGTCCTTAGCTTCTGTATTCTGGCACCTAGTTTTTCCGCAACATTCATGCGGAAATCAGGCTACAGGTGAGACTTATCGTCTACAGACTACTAGTCACAAAATACTTGGAGCCAGACATAATCAGCTTTTTGCGTTATGTTCACCTTCACTGAACATGGCATCGCTAATCTGGCGCAGTAGGCATAGGTATCTGCCCATGTCGCCAACGTGGCCCCAATTGATGGCATCTGGCTGTAGTCCGAAGTGCTCATCACTATGCGTGATAATACGTTGTAATAAGCTATCAAATTCTGACTTCTGCTGGATAAATCTGTTAAAAGCAGTTTCTTTGCTATTAGTCATATGGACCCCCTTAGTTGAGTCCATAACGCTTGTATTCTGCAAACTATCCAGTTGTTTCTTGGACGGCTTTGCGTGTTCTTCTAGATCTGCCAAGTTTGGCGGATTTTGCCATCGCGGAGTTGATATTCATGGCCTGCTCTACAGTATGGGTGAGCTTGCGATGGAAGCCGTAGAATTTCCACTGGGCTTGTGGATCTTCAGGGATCGGTCGATCCAGAATTGATTTAAGATAGAAATCATGAGGACAGGCACCATCAAGAATCGCCTCCATGATCCGAGGTGAGAGTTTGGCCAATGGGAGCAAATGCCTCAAGTATGAGTCGGAATACCCATCATCTCTGGCTAGCTGGGCGACCGTGTTCTTCGGATTAGCATCGAGACGTCGCTGCCAATCCCAGGCTAGGGATACCGCCTTTATTAAAACGGTATCGCGCATGGGCGGTTTAAAGGTGGCATTATCGTTATGGTAAAAGCACACCGATCCTCGTGGCCGGCGCAAGTCTATTTTAATAATTTGTGTGGGTACTGGGTCTAGTACATCAAGCTTCCCCTCTTTTGTCAGGATGGGCAGGAAGTGTAACTCTACGCGGTTTGAGGCTAACACGACCTTCTCAACATATTTATCCAGAACGTCTCGCGCGGTCAGAACATCGCATTTCTCGAGGATTTTTGCTTCTGCCTGTTCGCCGCGGCCTCTTAAATGATCGGCTACAGCTCTGCGGACAAAACGATCAGCTTCGCCTTGCGAAATTCTGGTCAGTGACGCCTTTGTTTCTTTTGAGCTGCGCACGAGGGGCGCACTAACATAGTACCACCAGCGTACAGGCCTGCCTTTGGCGTCCTTCTTTTTAGTATAGGTCGGGCTCATCCGATTCTTTTGGTCGTCCCAGATTAGGCCGGCTAGCAGACAGATATTCTTAGTTTTAGCCATAGAATGCCGACGAGAATTAGCTTCGAGCTGTAACTGGACGTCATCCCAGATTTTAGGTTCAATTATGGCAGCATGCTGACCTGGGTAGGCTATCCCCTTGTGAAAAATCTCCCCATTATAAACTCGGTTTCGAAGAATTCTCATAACATGGCCATGGGAGTAGCAGGCTCGACCAAGAGCTTGGCCATGACGGCCATTGCGTGGCGGGGTTCTGACGCCAGTTTCTAGGAGGTACCGGCGCACGGCCATGGTGTTTTTTAGCTCAAGATATTTATTGAATATCAACCTTGGAATTCCGGCCGTGGTTTCATCAATCATGAGCTTGTGATCGACTACTTTATACCCAACAGGTGGGCAACCGCCGGTAAACATGCCTTTGCGCTTGGCAGCCAGTATTTTGTCCTTAATCCGCTCACTGGTCATCTCGCGTTCAAACTGCGCGAATGAGAGTAACACGTTCAGGGTCAGGCGGCCCATAGAGGTCGACGTACTAAACTGCTGGGTAACCGAGACAAAGCTGACGCCATACTTATCAAAGACATCTATCAGCCGGGAAAAGTCGGCTAGGGAACGGGTGAGGCGGTCAATTTTATAAATGACAACAATATCAATTTTCTTGGCTTTAATATCCTTCAGTAGCTCCTGTAGCCCTGGGCGTTCCATATTGCCGCCTGTGAAGCCGCCATCATTGTAGGCTTTATCAATGAGCCGCCAGCCCTCATGCGCCTGACTTTTGATATAAGCCTCTCCAGCCTCGCGCTGAGCGTCGATTGAGTTGAATTCTTGCTCCAGGCCCTCTTCGGTGGACTTGCGGGTATAAACAGCACAACGTTGGATCCGGGGCTCATTCATCAGCACCATCCAGCTTCAGGCCTTTAGTTAGGCCGAAGAAGAGGTTTCCGCTCCAGTGAGTACCTGTAATCTGCCGTGCGACAGCTGATAGGCTTTTATATTCGGTGTCTTCAAATATATACCCATCCGTCGTCACCTTGATGACATAATTACGATTGCGCCAGTGCCGGATAATTGTCGTGTCCGGCATGATACTGTGGCCGGGTATGGGATGGTCATTTTGACCGCATCCTGTGCCTTTTATATAGGCTGCAATCTGCGCCAGGCGGCCATCGAGTGTGGGATTTGCCATTTTCTTAAAATACATCGAGCCGCCCCTATGTGACTTTTAGTCACTTTTTTTATATTGCATCCTCACATTCAGGCCGTAAATATCTAATTGTGACGACTAGTCACAAAAGACTGGATACGGTGTCCAAAGGAAGCAATGGTTCCTTACGGTGCACGAACAGGAGATTTATATGGCCACCCAACCCACTGAAACCATCCATACACCGGCGCTACAGCTGGCTGGAAAGCCCATTCCCGAGCTATTCAGCATGTATGCTGCGATTGCCGATGAGCTACGGCAGCGCGGTATCATGCGTACCTCCAATAATCTGGTGGGCGACTTGGCTGAGTACCTCTTCAGTCAGGCCATGGGGTGGAAACTATCCGACAATTCGCAGTGTGGATATGACGCAGTAGCAGAGGATGAGGATACGAAGACCACCTTTCAAGTCAAGGGTCGACGCCTGACCCCGCAGAACCCCTCCCGCCAGCTGGGAGCCCTGCGGGATCTAGAGCTAGATGGCAGCTTTGACTATCTGGCGGCAGTGCTCTTTAACCCTGATTATACGGTCCAGCGGGCCATCATTCTACCACGGCACCAGGTGCTACAAGCCTCAACGTTTGTCGAGCGCACAAATAGCCACAAATTCCATCTTCTGGATAAGGCATGGGGCTTGCCCGGCGCGCAGGATGTGACCGAGCGGCTTAGGGCTGTGGTGTGGACATCTACCGAATTGGAGACGCACTCATGAGCGAGAATAAAAATATGGGACCGTGCCGCACCTGCGGCGAACAGATTGCGCTGACCGCCAAGGTCTGCCCCAAATGCGGGCAGAAGAAGCCCATTAAAGGGCGGCTCCGAAAGCGCTACATCATAATTGGCGCCCTTCTTCTGGCTGTCTACCTGTTGCCAAGCCCTCCGCCCCGGCCTGTTTCCGCTGAGCAGAAGGCGACGGACGAGATAAAGGATAATCTGGCCAACCTGTGTAGAAATGCCATCCGCGCTTCAGTCAGCAATATCTCGACGCTGGATTTGGACTATTCCGGCAAATACACCGCCTATACCGATGGCAGCAAACAATATGTTTGGGGATTTTCAGCCAAAAACGGCTTCGGGCTGGAGCTGAACTATAATGCCTACTGCACGCTGCTGAAGAGCGGCAAGTTTGATTTCCACACCGAGCAGCGGGAGCGGTAGACTGTAGTCCCACCACTCCCGCCTTAGGGTCTGCGTCACCTGTGCTATTGGCGCCACTTTTTATTGGCAGAAGCATCGGTGGTAGAGGTGCTGGCTGGTGACGTCTGCGCCGGTGCTGCGGCAGGCTTTGCGTCTGCTTTCGGCTGGGCTGCAGTGCTCTGTTCGGCCTTTTTAGCCTCAGCTGCCTCCTGCTCTTTCGCCTTCTGGGCTTCGGCCTCCTGATGCTCCTGCTCCTCCTGTTCGGCAAACATGGCTTCCATCTGTTCACGCAGCAACTTCTGCGCCGCCCTGATTTCTTCTCCACGTTTTGCTGCCGACATGACTGAATACAGCCCCAAAACCTCTTTCAGCGCACGCCCGTCGCCAGACATTGCCATGTCCGTACGCTTACGCAGGCAGGCTTCGTAGCGGGTCATGCGGACGATTTTGCCGCCAATTTTGACGCTCACTTTCTCGTTGAGCGTCTTCCAGAACATATCTTCATGATTTTGTTTGTTGAACTTCTTGCCTTTGCGCGGGCTGGTATGCCCTTTCTTGAACTGGGTGTTCTTCGGCGGGCACCCGTAGCCGACCTTGTAGTCGTCATCCGCAGGCGCGGTATTACCGGGTTTAGCGGCGTTAGGGTCCGGAGGTGATGCAGGGGTCTGGGCCTCACTACTGGTGGGGTTGGGGGCCTCGGTATCAGCCGGAGCCTTGTGGTTGAGTGGGGTGGTTGGTTTGTCGGTAGTCATGGCAGTATCCTTATGCTTCGGTGGTAGGTGTGGAGGACTGGCGCTGGGCAGCCATTTCGGCAAAGGTCTGGCCGGTTTCGGCATGCACGGCAGTCTGGCCGGTAAACTCCTGCCAGCGGCGGACCGTCAGATCGACATAAAGCGGATCAATCTCCATGCCGTAGCAGATGCGACCGGTGCGCTCGGCGGCAATCACAGTAGTGCCCCCGCCGAGAAAAGGGTCGAGGATGATGCCGTTGCGGTGCGAACAGTCGCGAATGGCATCGGCCACCATGGCGACGCACTTGGGCGTCGGGTGGTCCTCAAGCTCCTTACGGCCACCACCCTTTTTGAGGGAGTTGGCACCCGGATAATCCCAGACGTTGGTGCGGTAACGCCCGTTATCACCAAGGCCGAAGTTGTTGATATGCTTGCCTTTGCCATGCTTGAAAACGGCCACCAGCTCATGCTTGGAGCGGTAGAAGGCGCCCATACCGGCGTTATCCTTGTTCCACACGCAGAGCTGCTTCATGCCGCCATAAACAGCATAAGCGGCATCCAACAGCTCCTTCAGGTGCTGGGCGTCCATGCAGATATAGTGAATGGCACCGTCGTCACTGTGCGCGCACATGTGCTCCATGAATTCGCGCAGGAACTGGGTGAATTCAGGTGAGGACATCTCGCCCGTGGCCATCGCGAATTCACGATGCTTGACCTTGCCCAGGCCGCAGACGTGCCCGTCAATCGGCACATTGTAGGGCGGGTCGGTGAACACCTGCTGGGCCTTCATCCCTGCCATCAGCGCGTTATATGACGGACCGAGCAAAGAGTTGGCGCAACTTACCCGGTGCTTGCCACAAAGCCAGGTATCGCCCAGCTGGCTGACAGCAGGACCATCCGGAATTTCCGGCAACCTGTCTTCAGAAGAAGCAGACAAATTCTCATCAAGAATCAGGTCAACCTCGCCAGTCAGGTAGCCCGTCAGTTCGACATCAAAACCGAGAATTACCAGTTCGTTGAGTTCCTCGCGCAGAGTGGGCGTGTCCCACTTGGCTAGTTCAGCGAGACGGTTGTCGGCGATGATAAAGGCCTTCTTCTGCTTCTCGCTCAAATGGCCAACGCGGATGCAGGGAACGGTCTTCATGTGCAACTTCTGGGCTGCCAGCAGACGGGCGTGGCCAGCCAGAATGGTGTTCGCGTCATCAATCAGGATTGGCACCAAAAAGCCAAACTCACTGATGCCCTTCATCAACTGGGCGATTTGCTTGGAATTGTGCTTACGCGCATTCTTGGCGTAGGGAACCAGCAGATTGATATCAATCTGCTCAATGTTATTTACACTTGCTGCATCAGTCATGTGGATCTCCTTGGTTGTTAAGGTGATCCCATCATCCGCTGAAACTGCAGATGCTGACTGCCAAATGAGCAGCCTTTTTAGCTTGGTAGTTTCTGTTGGGGCAGCTTGGTCAGCTTGTGTTGAATATCTAGCGCCTGCTTAATGTAGTTTTTGCCATAATCAGATGGCCGTGATTTTGCTGGGGATCCCCCTAATTGGCGGCCAATATCTGCAGGGCTGGCCCCAGCCGAAAGTGCATCCAGCACACGCAGGGCACGCATGAGTTCACTTTTCTCAAGGCGCACGCGCCCTAGTTTCAAATCAGTGCCAGTCATACCTATAGCTTCGGTGATATGGCGTTGCGCGGCTGTAAAGCGGGATTTAATCTGATTGATCTGAAGAGCCAAAGGCTCGTCCAGCCGGAGCGTAACGGAGAGTTCGAGAAAGCTGCACGACTTGTCGTCAGAAAATTTGCCAAAAAATACGGGAAATGACCTTGGCTCAGACGGCGCAGGTGCCTTTATAACCAGACCGAACATCGAATTAGACAAGTCATGGCTAGCTGACGCCTTGCGCCAACCCTTAATATATTGCGGGTGCCGGCGCAGGAATTCCCAGCGCCACTGCATATGGCGGCAGAAATCTTGGTCAGCCGCTGACATTTTCCAGCTCCTGATCAGACCCATGTACGGCTCAAGCGGGTCGGTCAGATAGTTTGATTTCTTTTTCCAGTCAGGAAAATCGGCCATTCCATTTGCTCCAGAAACTGCTCCCGCTGACCGCCAAGATACACGAGAACGATTCCCATTTCTGAAGAAAAAATTCCCGTTTATTTCAGGACTATTTTTTCAGGAATATGCGGAATGTCCTCATAAAATGGTGGTTAAGTGGCCGGGGCGCCGCATATGAGCCGGTGTGTTTTGTAAAAAAGTCCCTATTATTTCCCATTGTGACGGGAATACGGAGAGTTTCGGGACTGATGAGTTGGATAGCAGAAACGGTAGTCGCCCAGCACCACCATTCCTCCTGCTGCGTGCAGGTGTTTTTCCCCAAGTTGAGAGTTTTGCGGCCGTTGCGGGAGTATTTCGCTCCCAAACGACACGGGAGAACCGACTTTCCCGATTCTCTAGGCCGGAAAAGGCCAGTTCTCTCCCGCGGGCTTTTTCGTGTGTCGTTTTGTCGTACGAATAGGGCTGTAGCACCTGCATTGATTGTAGCAAAAAATCCCAGGAAGCTTCCTACAATTCTACTGAGTTGTAATTTGAGGGGTTCCCTGAATAGACTCTTACAAGATACTGAAGTACATATGGTGAACATATGCCGAGGGCGTTCGCATGAATGATATCGTATTAAAGGAACAGAATACTGCTACGGCACAAAATGCGGCAGTAAGTTCTCGCCCTGCATTATTTATTAGCCATGCAACCCCTGAAGGCAATGAGTTTACAATCTGGTTAGGAGCTCATTTGAGTGCAGCTGGGTATGAGGTGTGGGCAGATGTTCTTAAGCTGACTGGAGGAAATGATTGGGCAAGGAAACTTGAAAGTGCATTACGCGATAGAGCATGCAAGGTTCTTCTTGTTGCAACTGCTACCAGTGTTGAAAAGCAGGGTGTTAGAAACGAAATTCAGATCGCATCTGATGTATCGAAAAAGATAAAAGACCCCAATTTTATCATTCCCCTGCGATTGGAGGATTATCAGTCTCCATTTTTAATTGTGCAGGCTCAGTATATTGACTTCAAGAAAGGATGGGGGAAGGGCCTAGCTGAGTTACTCCTGGCATTAAAGGAGTATGGTGTACCATGCTCACCCTCTGAAAATTCGGAAAATATTGATCTCTGGCGCGCCACTCAATTGCGAAAATCTCAAGTATTGCAGCATGAGGCTGAAAGCCTGATTTCTAATTGGCTTAAAGTCTCTGAATGGCCAAGTTCAATAAATTACTTCCAGGTCAGTGGCGCTATGGAAGAAGGGCAGATGAAAAATTTGTTAGATGGTCTCTCTTGGCCAAATTATCCACATGCGCGGGGGTTCTATACTTTCGCTTCAGCAAGTGATTTGTATCTAAACGGTCAGCTATTACCCTTCACCTTGACCAAAAGTAGCATGGTTGGGCGGTTCCTTGAATCCGGAGATATTGATAGATCAGTTGGAATGCAGGAAGCTAGAAATGTTGTCAGCAGTCTGCTTCGAAGGGCATTTGATAAGAAACTCAGAGATAAACAGCTTTCCCCGCATTCATTTGCTGATGGTTACTTTAGTTGGTGGGTGCATTCTGGTCTAATTAATGGCGATAAAGTTGCTTTTGAATGGACGGATGGTCCCTCCGGTAGGCGGCAGCTTGTAGGGGAATCAGAAAAGAAAAAAGTTAGATGGCATTTTGGTATTTCACATAAACCTTGGTTCTCGCCATTTGCGCATATTCGCGTTCTCCCGCGAGTGTTATTTTCCGAAGATGGGAAGACATTAATCCCTGACGTGAAAAAGCTGCATCGACTTCGGCGTTCTATTCCTAAGTCTTGGCGCAATGAAAAATGGCGGGATATGCTTTTAGCTTTCCTATTTTGGCTTTCAGATGGAAAAAATTTTATTAAGCTTGAGGTGGGAAGTAATGCCGTTATTACGGTTGACGTGCCCCCGGTCATGTTAACATCACCGGTTTCAATTAAGCTGGATGAAGAGAAGACCGAGTCTGAGGACGAAGAAAGCGATGACCCTGTTCTAGGATATGATAATAACGAATATGAAGATGATGAGGAGGTGCCCAGTGAATAAGAAAAAATCACACCCCCTCATAAAACCTATCACAGAGACAGAGCTTGCTTTTATCCAGGAGCCTGATCTGGATTTTGGATTTGGCCAAAAGGAAGGTTATACTCGCGATGGACTGTTTTTATTTGGGCCTTTGCAAGACAATTCCGCTCCCAAGATTGTACGTTATGGAATAATTGGCACCTCGCCCGGAATTGAGCGATTTCAGAAATGGTCAGACGGCATTCGTGGATATATAAGGCGTTATGAGCCAAAGCTTAATCCAGATGCGCAACATCACACTTCTTTTCCTGGATTCGAGGCTGTCTTTAAAGCCGAGTGGCCCAAGGATCCAGCTGCTACTATTATAGTAAATGAATCATCATTGCGGCAGGCACTAATGATTATTAACCGTCATGAGGCAGTGAAGAAAGCAGTAGACCAATACGTCGAGCCTTTAATTAGCTTTTCAAATAAAGAAGAGGCTCTGCCCGATCTTTGGTTCGTCGTTATTCCTGAGTTCGTCTATCAATTAGGGCGCCCGCAATCCAAAGCGCCAAAAGGTGAACGAAAAGTGGGAGAGGTAGTGATTACTGCTGTTAAGGCAAAGCGAATTAAGACTGAACCAACGTTTTTCCAAAAAGAAGATGAGCAAGAGGCCCAGATTTACCTGTACGAGAAACACTTTCGCCGACAATTAAAAGCCAGATTGCTTCAGCACAAAGTCGTTACGCAGATTATTCGTGAGACTACAGTTGCGCCTCAGGATTTTAAAAATGAGGCTGGCTATCCCCTTCGAAATGTAGAGGATCCAGCCACAATAGCATGGAAGATATGTACTTCTGCATATTACAAGGCTGGTGGAAAGCCATGGCGTTTATCGCATGTTCGTCCTGGCGTTTGTTATGTGGGGCTTGTTTATAAACAGACAGATCCAGAAAGCGATAGTCCAAACGCTTGTTGTGCAGCGCAGATGTTTTTAAATTCTGGTGATGGCCTTGTATTTAGGGGGGCAGCAGGTCCATGGTATACGCCATCAAATAAAGAGTATCATTTAAAGCCAGAGGCAGCTCGGCAACTTATGGGCTTGGTCGTGTCAGAATACCAAAGAATTCATGGAGACCCTCCAAGCGAGCTATTTATCCACGGGCGAACAAAATTCAACGACGAAGAATGGGGTGGATTTTTAGCTGCAGTACCCGCAGCAACTAAGTTAGTTGGCGTGCAAATAAAAGATGCAAAGGCAGAGCTAAAGCTTTTTCGCCCCGGAAATTTTCCTATCATTCGTGGAACGGCTTTCAAAATATCGGGCCGTGCAGCCTATCTTTGGACGAGCGGTTATGTGCCAAGACTTAATAGTTATTTAGGCCCTGAAACACCTAATCCTATTTTTGTGAACGTACAGAAAGGCGAATGTCCACTTGATACGGTCCTGGAAGATGTAATGGGGCTCACAAAAATAAACTTTAACACATGCCTATTTAATGATCGCCTGCCGGTCACTATTCGTTTTGCGAATGCTGTAGGTGAGGTCCTGATCGCTGCTCCTCAGACAGAAGAGCCAAAGTTACCTTTTAAATTTTATATTTAAGAATGATTATAAAGTGTATGCAAATTTGATATTTGCTACCATGTTATGGAAGCAAACTTTGCTGGTCATTCCAATTCAGGGGTATCTCTAAACGACGAATTAATGCTTGTTTTGTGTACTGCGGGGCTTGTTTTCCTTGAATAATCTTCTGAACGACATTCGGAGAGAGGAATGCGAATGGCACAACCTTCTTCACGTAACTTTCGCTCACATTATGATGTGTGGCTAATCCCAGGAGCGAGTCAGCTTTACCTGACAGCAGTTCCTGGAACCACACGTGTGCCCTGGCAATGCTTTTCACGAGAGTGGAATCGTAATGTGTATTAGCGGCGGTGGACCCGCCTATGACTAGTCGCATCTCGCAGCCACGCCTGCGCATTTGCATCGGTATGATTTTTCCAAGTTTAATCGGTTTATCAGTTACACCATCTGGTAGAAGGGAATTAAGAGCTAGCTCAATCTGGATGCTTTCCTGCTTGAGCCGAGCTGCATTTAGAAGCCTTATGCTATCGAGCCGTCTGGCATCCTGCGCGGCATCTAATACCTGAGACATATATCTGATGGGTATTCCAGCTCCTGTGAGCGCGCTGGTCAGTGCATTTTGGTCAGCTAGCGCATTGTCAACGATGGTCCTAATAGTCTTTTCTATGGTCGGGGCCGGAAGCCGCCAGCCACTCTTCGCCTCAGCCTTGCTATTTCGCTTCATGCTGCGTGATGCATAGTATCGATATCGCCGATCACCTTTTCTCGCGTTATCGA
>Ga0255214_1000124_pt1 | contig 20318 bp, 19 predicted proteins | sample Miss_Law_RepB_8d_FD_189951 | JGI IMG/M metagenome (GOLD analysis project Ga0255214, IMG submission 189951) | Freshwater microbial communities from Mississippi River, Louisiana, United States - Miss_Law_RepB_8d | ecosystem: Environmental > Aquatic > Freshwater > River | place: USA: Louisiana... | reverse complement strand
GCTACTGGTTTTGACGGAAGCACAGGTGCTACTGGCTTTGATGGAAGTACTGGTGCTACTGGTTTTGACGGAAGCACAGGTGCTACTGGTTTCGATGGTGCAACTGGAGCAACTGGTTTCGATGGAAGCACAGGTGCAACAGGTCTAACTGGCTCAACTGGTGCTACTGGTTTTGACGGCAGTACTGGTGCTACTGGTTTCGATGGAAGCACAGGTGCTACTGGTTTCGATGGAAGCACAGGTGCTACTGGTTTTGACGGAAGCACAGGTGCTACTGGCTCAACTGGTGCTACTGGATTTGATGGGGCTACTGGAGCAACTGGTTTCGATGGTGCAACTGGTGCTACTGGTTTTGACGGAAGTACTGGTGCAACTGGATTTGATGGAAGCACAGGTGCTACTGGCTCAACTGGTGCTACTGGATCAACTGGTTCGACCGGGTCAACTGGCTCAACAGGATCAACTGGTTCTACTGGACCCCCTGGTTCCGCTACAAATACAGGTGCAACAGGCACAACTGGCTCGACCGGCTCGACCGGTTCTACTGGAAGAACAGGATCAACTGGCTCAACTGGATCAACTGGCTCAACTGGTTCTACTGGTGCAACTGGTGCAACTGGTGCTACTGGTCCATTTAAAGATTCTTATTTGGGTGAAATATTTTTTGAAGGCACTGGTGGTGATTATACAAATATAAATGGGGGTGCTGCTTTTGTTCTTAATACATTCTATGAAATAGATGCTCCAACAACCTTATTTACAGATCCAACCGGATTATTTGGTCCAACTGGTAATGGTAGAATACAATATTTAGGAACATCACCAACACTATTTCATATATCTTTTTCTGTATGTGGAAAACAATTAACTGGAACAAATATAACTTTTGCTTATGAAATGAGAAAAAATGGAACTAAAATTCCAGGTTCCGGTTTTAAAAATTTATACGCCAATTCTACCGATTATCAAGCAACAACTTACCATAAATCCGTCACTTTATCTCCTAACGATTATGTTAGTATATTTGTTGCAAATATAACAGGTCTCAATCGATTAGGAATATATAATATGAATATATCTTGTTTAGGTCATCAACCTTAATTTTTTTATTTAAAAATATAAATTATAAATATAATTATAATTATAATTATAATTATATTATCATTCTATTATATTATAATTATACATGAGTTCTGTATCTATACAAACTATTAATATTACTTCTTCATGGGTTGATATATTTCCTAATGCTGTTAATGGTCTTTATGGTATTATGATTGAAGAATTAGAAAAAGATTGTAGTAAAGGAACAATCTTTATTTTATCTAGCGGTAATACTACTGATGGATATATTGATCAAATAATGTTGTCAAATGGTTTTAATGTTCGACCAAGAACTTTACCAGGTGTTTTTAAATTTGACGTTTCCGATACTGATAAATATGAAATTAGAAAATCAAATACAAATATTTTACAAGTAAAAAGATATTCTGGTACAGATATTAATGTTAAATTTACTTTATACGATTTCCAAAATATATATTCTTCCCTCGATAATATCGGTTGTTCTTCTTCAGGTATTTCTGTTGGCGATGGATCTAATGGATCCAATTCAACAATTACTTTTAAAAAATATGGTTTTTCTAATAAAAATTTAACTTTCGATGGCAACAATATCAATTTTAATAATGATACAATCGCAACACAAAATTATTGCGATACTGCTTCTGTCGAATTTAAAATTGTAACAGCTAACACTTCCATTAACTATTCTATTTCCACTTCTCAATTAGGTTCACAATATGCTGATATGTCATTTTCACAAGTAAGTATTTATATTACTGAATTAAGAACAGGTACTCTTTTGGATAACAAATATTATTATAAAAGATATGCGGACGGTACATTAACAGGGACTACAACTATTAATACTGCTGTTAGTTCATTTACATCTGATAATATACAAGTATTACTAAAATCAAGTACGGCAGTTGCAGGGGTTGAAAGTTCAATACATGACCTATTAATAATTAGATTAAGAGGAACAACTGTGCAAAATAAAACATTATATATAAAATGTATATTAACTAGAAATAGCAATTATCTAGGAACAATTGTTCCTAATATTTTTATATAATAATTTATTTATTATAATAAATAAATTATTATATATTATATATAATAATGCCTTCTACTGATATAATTCCTGTTACTAGTTCAACTAATCAATTAAATACTATAAATGAAAAATTAGGTAATGGTTCTCTAAAATATGAAACTTTACGTATGTCATTTGTTAGTTTATATTCTAATATCAATGAATTTAATTTATCCAAAATGTTACAACTTTATTTAAATAGTGCTCTTATTGGTAGTACTTATACATTCGATGGTACCTATTTTAAAAAAAATGGTTCAAGATCCACCAACCCAAAATATTATTATGCAGAAATTTATATTATCTTAAATACCACTTTTGTAACTCAATGTGCGGATGTTATCGCTGCCGATTTGCTATTTTTAAGTAATAATACTGATTTACCTATTGAAAATAGAGTTAATGCTAAAAATATGTATGATATGTTGCAAGATACTAAAAAAAAATATTTAACTTATGATAATAGTGTATTAGTAATTAATATCCTTCAATTATTATTAATGGAAAATTCATTATTATAAAAAATATAATTTTTAAAAATATTATAATACACATTCATATTTTATAATAAAAAAAATGATTTTTTTATTATAAAATTATATTAATCACTATATTTTCATTATAATTCATTTTTTAATCATGAACAACACAATTTATGTTAAAAGATATTCTATTGTAGAAAACAAGCCAAATATTAGACATTTACAAAATGGAAACATCATTAATACTAGTAATTGGTTTAGAAAAATGCCAACAATTATGAAAAAAAATGATATGTTTTATTCAAAAAAAAGTGCCAAAAAATATATGCAGTTTTTGAAATTAAATGAACATGGACAATATAAAATTAGAAAATATCATAAAAAAATTAGTCACATTAATCTTTTATATTTACATAAAATAGCCTCTCAATTATACAAAATTAATGGTAAATTTGATAGTATAAAAAATATAACTATTAAAAAAATTAAATTTATCAACAAATAAATCATCAAATATTTTTATATAAAAAATGATTCTTTTATTACTTGATACCATAATTATAATCTATTATAATAACATTAATTTTTTAACAATTGAAAAAAAATATATACATTTTAATTTTTGAAATTTTATTAAATAAAAAATTTTAATTTTTTATTTAATATAAGATTTTATATATTAATTATTTATTATTCATTTATAAATTATGTTTGTCACTAAAAGAAATGGTACATTAGAGGCAATTACATTTGATAAAATATTTTCTCGTATTAATCATTTGAAAAATGGATTGAGTGATAAATTAAATATACACATAGTTTGTAAAAAAACTATTGAATTTATTACTGATAATATTGAAACTACTAAACTTGATAAAATATCTGCTGATATTTGTGCAAGTATGGTTACTATTCACACTGATTATAGTTATTTAGGATCAAAAATATTAACAAGTAATCTAAGAAAAAATTTAATGAAAAAACATAATGTATCAACTTTTAGTGAAATCACTAATATTATCAATAATATCATTCCTAATTTTCTTGATGTTAATTATGTCAATTTTGTTTTAAGTCATTCTGATGAATTAAATAATATAATCAATTCTGACTATGATAATAATATTGATTATTTTGGTTTTAAAACTTTAGAACGTTCTTATCTAATCAAAAATAAATTATTAGACGAAACTTTAGAAACTATTCAGTCTATGTGGTTAAGAGTTGCGATTGCTATACATTATCGTTCATCTAGTCCAGATATAGATATAATTGATCATATTAAAAATACTTATAATTTAATGGCAACTGGTAAATTTGTACATGCTACACCAACTTTATTTAATGCAGGAACTCAATATGAACAATTATCTTCTTGTTATCTGTTAGGTTGTGAAGATGATACAGCTGGTATATTTAAAATGATAGGTGATACTGCACAAATAAGTAAATGGAGTGGAGGAATAGGAATACATTTATCAAATATTCGTGGAAATGGTAGATTGATAACAAAAACAAATGGAACAACAAATGGTATTATTCCATTGATGCAAATATTAAATGATGTCGGAAAATATATAAATCAAGGTGGTAAAAGAAATGGTGCAATTTCTATATATATTGAACCATGGCATATTGATATAATAGAATTTTTAGAAGTTAAAAAAAATGGAGGTAATGAAAATGATAAATGTAGAGATTTGTTTTTAGCTTTATGGGTTTGTGATCTTTTTATGAAAGCTGTTAAAGAAAAAGATGATTGGTACTTAATGAGTGAAATTGAATGTCCTAATTTATCTACTACTTATGGTCAAGAATTTGAAACTTTATATCTTAATTATGTAAATCAAGGTAAATATGTTAAAAAAATTAAAGCTTATGATTTATGGATTAAAATTTTAAGTTCTCAAATGGAAACTGGTACTCCATATATTTTATATAAAGATACCATCAATAAAAAATCTAACCAAAAAAATGTTGGCGTTATTCAATCTTCCAATTTATGTGCTGAAATCGTCGAATATTCTGATAGTACTGAATATGCCGTATGTAATCTCGCATCAATCGCTGTTAATAAATTTTATAATAGTGAAACTGGTGTATACAATTTTGATGAACTTAAAAAAGTTGCAAGACAAGCAACTTTTAATCTAAATAATATTATTGATATTAATTATTATCCCGTACCCGAAACTAGAAAATCTAATATGCGTCATAGACCTATTGGTCTAGGAATTCAAGGTTATGCAGATTTATTATGTAATATGAAATTACCTTTTGAATCTAAAGAAGCTTTGCAATTAAGTAGTGATATTATGGAAACTATATATTTTGGTGCTATTGAAATGAGTTGTAGAATGGCAAAAGTATATGGACCTTATGAAACTTATTCTGGTAGTGATTTCTCTAAAGGAATTTTCCAATTCGATTATTTTAATCAAAATAATAACAATAATTTAAAATTAAAATATGATTGGACTAATCTAAAAAATAATGTTTTAAAATATGGTACCCGTAATAGTCTTCTTACTACTTGTATGCCCACTGTTTCTACTGCTGTCATTTTAGGTAATAATGAAAGTTTTGAACCCTTCCATAGTAATATGTACAGTAAAATGACTTTGAGTGGTAATCATACTGTTTTTAATAAACATTTATTAAAAGATTTGGAAAATTTAGGTTTATGGGATGAAGAAATGAGACAAGATATTATGAGAAATTTCGGTTCTGTACAAAATATTGATAGAATACCTCCTAATCTAAAAATGGTTTATAAAACTGTTTGGGAAATTAAACAAAAAAATTTAATTGAACATAGTATTAAACGTAGTCATTTTGTCGATCAATCTCAATCCCTTAATTTATTTTTTGAAAAACCTAACCTTATTTTATTAACTTCCGCTTTATTTTATGGTTGGGAAAATGGTCTAAAAACTGGATGTTATTATATGAGATCTCAACCTTCAGCACATCAACAACAATTCACAGTGGAAATAAAAAATAACAATAATAATAATAATAATAATAATAATAACAATAATGAATGTTTAACATGTAGTTCATAACATATTAATTTAATTCTTTATATTTTTTTAATTAAATTAATACGTTTTTTATGAATCTTAAATCTTACATGTGTATATTTAATTAAATTTCAATTATATTCCCCTCGTGTGTGGGTTTTATTTGTTTGCGTTCTTTTTTGTTGGTTTTGGATAGTATGTCGATAAGAAATTTTTGGAGATAAGAATAAAAAAGTACCTTTAATGAGCTAAAAAAATAAAATACACTACCTTACTATAAATAATATATATTATATATTATATATTATTTATAACTATTAGAAGATGAAAAAATTCTTAATTGAATATATTAATTATTGTTTATTCTTTGATGATTGACCAAATATCAATAAATTTAATGTGGTATCTACACAAAATATTTTATGCATTATTATTGCTAATATAAATAAAAAAATTGTTGTATTTAAAAAACTATAATTAAATATTCTACTTATTATATAACTGCCAATTATTGTCAATATTACATCAACTATTGCTAAATTTAAAAAACGATAACTGTGTGATCCTTCACCTGGTTTTCCAAAATAATCTTTATATTTACATAAAAAATCAAACATTTTATTTATATTATAATATAATATAAATAAATATAATAATCTATATTATATATTAATATATAATATATAATGTCAAATAAACAAATTTTTGGTAAAAAAAGAATTTCTAAAAAATCTAAAATCTCTAAAAAATCTAAAATCTCTAAAAAATCTAAAATCTCTAAAAAATTGAAAAAAAGCAAAAAAATAAAAAGAAATAAAGTCAGTAGAAAAACTATTGAACAAAATTTTATTAATGCCATCACAATATAACCACTCTATTATAATCACATTTTATATAACGTCTATATACATTATAACTTACTGATCATTCTAAATCATTTTTCAACAAACCATAATAATATTTCTGCATTTTTTAATATATACGTTTTTTATAAATAAATCTATACTATAATTTATATTTTTAACATTTTTAATTTACGATTAAATACTGCTTTCCGCATTATTACCATATCATTGTTATAGTCAAAATTACAAAAAACATTTTCATAAAACCATTTTATATTTTCTAAACTACTAAACTCAATCACTCGATAAAAATTTTCTTTTTCATATTTATAATTTTTTTCAAACAATTCCATTATTTCATTATCATATATTTTATCACTTTTTATTGCATTATATAATGTTCTTGATGTAATTATAAATTTTTCATGTAATAAAAAATTCATACATTCTTTTACATTATTTTTATCACGCAAAAAATTTATATAACCCATATCACGTTCTTTATTACAATACTTAATAACTCCAATATCATTCAAAAAATATAAAGCATCATATTTAAACCTATATTTTGTATGCATTGCCCACATAAACATATCATAATTTGAACAAAAATATTTTATGTTCAATTTTTTTGTTCTATCATAATCACATATATTATAAAATACATATTTTAATGTCCAAAAATCTTTATTTAAGTTTATCATTAAATTTTTTTCTGTGTCATTGAAATAACAACAAAATCTATCCCTTAATATCATAATTAAATCATATAATTTTTTATCATATATTCTGTCATGTTTTCTATCATGTAGTATATCATATTTTTTAACATCTTTCTCTATTTTATCTTCATCATAAAATATTTTTCTGATACAATCAATAATACTTGTAAAACAAGACATATATTAATTTTCATATGTTTTACATATATTTTACATAAAAAATATCATTTTTTTATATAATTTTATCTGTGTTTTTATATCACTTCATAAAATTTATTATTACTGTTATGTTGTCAGTTGATCCTCTTTCAACTGCCAATTTTACCAACTTTTGAGCTATATTTATACCATCTTCTTTATCTATACCATTATTTATATTATTTTTTTTCGGCACTTCTATACCCTTTTTCATTTCATTATCTATATAATTTATCACTTGTTTATTCGTCATAACGTCCCATAATCCATCTGTCGCTACCACTATATAAGTATATTTATTTTCTGTTATATTTATTTCTGGCTCCGCTGATATATATTCTTTCTCTTCAAAATCACCAAATGATCGAGACACTGCTAATGATCCATTCACTCTATATACATCCCCATTCATCTTTGTTACTTTACCTCCTAATTTTTCAATCCTTTCTCTTTCTTTTATATCATTTGGCTTATGATCCCGTGAAAGCTCTATAACATTTCCAAAATCATCTCTCGCAATAGCTCTACTATCTCCTAACCATGAAGTACAAATATAATTGACATCTTTATATTTAAAAAGAATACATAAACAGGATGTACTACCTTGTGTCATACTATATTTATTATTTAATAAATTTTTTGTAATGTCTTTGTATACTAATTTAATATAATTGCAGTATTTCTGTGTATTTGAAGGTGTATTATATTTATTTTTTTCAATAAAATATTTTGATATATTTTTGCTCACATAATGAGAAATTTTATTTCCTCCATGACCATCAAAAACCCCTATTAATATTATATTATTTTTCTCTATTTCATCTTTTTCTTTATCTTTTTCATTATCTTTATCTTTTTCTTTATCTTTTTCTTTATCTTTTTTTCTTTTTGAAGGAATGGATATAATATATCTATCTTCTTGATATCCACAATTATTATCATATGTACAAGAAAACATTCTTATAATACTATAATATTCCTTTTAATTTTTATTTTTAATTTTATTTAATTATATATTTTTTATTTTACTTTTACTAATAGTGTTTATAAAAAAATAATAATTATTTTACTATAACATAGCACCTTCTTGTTTATCTTTTTCCATAAATATTTTATATTTTCTTTCATCATAATCATCATATTTACTATCATTATCAATAAATTTAAATCCATATTTTATAATTACTTTATATATATGTATATTTTTTGTTATATGTCGTATCCTTCCAACATAATCAAACATTTTATAATCATTAACTATTAACCATTCTAAAATTTGTGAAGCACCATATTTAACAACATTATGATATACTTCATAATTATATGGACATTCATTTTTTTTTAACCATTCTAATTTTTCAATTTCAAATTTATCATTTATTGCCATATTTTTTACAATATTTACAAATACTTTCACATTTAAATTATGACCCTTTTCAAGAAAGAATTCAAACAATTTTATATCATCTATAATATTTAAATTATTTTTATTAATTATTTCAATATATGGATCTAAACAATAATTAATATTTTTAATGTTATCATAAATCCATCTAATATTTTCTAAATTACCATTATATATCGCTGCACATATTATTTCTCCATCATTATCATAATTAAAATTATGAAAAATATTATTATAGAGCCATTTTATATTTTCTAAATTACAATGTCGAATTGCATAATAAAAATTTTTTTTTTTATGTTTACAATTATTTCTTAATAATAATTCCATTATTTCAATATTACTATCCATTATTATACATTCAACAATTTCATCATCTATAATTAATTTACTATTTTTACTCAATACATACTCAATATTTTCTATTTTTTTGCTTTTTATTGCATTACATAATGTTTGCGATGTTATTATAAAATTTTCACTACATAAAAAATCTATACATTCAAATACATTTTTATTATCAAAATTTATAAAACTCATATCATAATTTTTATAGCATCGACAATTATTTTTATATAACCATTTAATATTTTCTAAATTACCATTTATTAATGCATTCTTAAAAGTTCTTGATGTTGTTTGATATCCGTTATTACATAACCATTTTATATTTTCTAAATTTCCATATAATACAACATTTTCTAATGTAATGCTATTAGGAGGATAACCTTTTTCTATACAATATTTGAAAACTTCTATATTATTCAAAAAAAATGTAGTTTTATATTTTATCTTATATCCATTATGTATTGCCCACATAAACATATCATAATTTGAACAAAATTTCCTTATATGTAATTTATTTATCTTTTTATATTCATATACATCAAAAAACACATATTTTAATGTCCAAAAATTTTTATTTAAATTTATCATTAAATTTTTATCAGTGTCATCAAAATAACAGCAAATTCTATCTTTTAAACACCCAAATAAAATATATAATTTTTCACTATATATTTTATCATATTTTTTTATTTTATTTTCCTTATTAAAAATATATTTAATATTATCAATGATATTTTGAAAAAATGACATATATCATTTTTTCATATTTTTATATATTAAACATAAAATATTTCATTTTTTTATTATTATTAATATTCCTTAAAATATTAATAAACATATATATTACTTTCTTATAAAATATAATACATTTATCATCTATATAATGATATAATATTTTTAATTTTTTAAATTTTTATTCTGTAATTTTTAAATTTTGATTAATTATATTAATAATTAATATAATTTAATTCAATATTTATATATTTTCTATAATAATATTATATTTATTATTTAATGACTTCTTTATTATCTAACTCAGTTTTTGGTTCTGCAATGACTCCAACAAATACCTTTTTTCTTGGTGTGGTCACTGTATGTTCATTTATAACTTTTATTATTTCTGCTAATAATGCATATAAAAAAAATAATAATGATAAATATGGTTCTAATGCTCGAAATGCAACCACAATTTTCACTCTTCTAAGCATTTTTACTTTATATATGTATCTTATATATACTATTAGTAATAATTATGACTGTGGACTAAAAGAAATAGGTTCTTTTAATATGTTTATTGTATTTGTTTTTATTATTTTTACTATTTCAAGTATAATCCTTATTATTTCTATTTGGTCTTCCGATAATTCTAATGAAAATCCTTTAAATAAACCTTTATGGCTCAGTTCTGTCATTCTTAACTCGATACAATTCTTCATATGTTTCGTGTCTATATGTGCTATGATTGCAATATCTTATTATAAATATCAAGCTACTGGACCAGCAAATTTATTATTAAATGGTGTTAACATGGCTTCTAACCTAAAAATTTAATTAATTTAATTAATTTAATTAATTTAATTAATTACACATAATTAAACTTAACTTTTTCATCAATTGGTATTAATAAATTATTCAAACAATCTATATAATTTTGTTTGTCATCTCCAATAGATAATTCTAATAATTTTATCACATTAATAACAGTTTCAATTTGTAATTCATTCCATAATCGATTTGATACATTAATATATGGTTCTTGATTATTGTCATTTAAATTTATTTCATTCAATAAATTATTATCAATATCAATTATTCTATCTTTACTTTTATTTTTTATCTTATCTTTATTATCTTTATTATCTTTATTATCATTATTTATATTTAAATTATTTATTGACATATTTATAATTTGTATATAACTATCAATACAATCATTTAATATTAAACAATCTGTGTATGTTTGTTTTAATAATTTTAAACCACGTATAGCAGATGTAAATATAATTTCTATACTATTTTTATGATTATTTGGATTTAAATATTTATTACAAGCAACTTGTATTGGTATCAATAAATGATGTAAATCTTCTTTGTTATCATTATTGTGTTTTCTTTTTACTCCTTGAACAATATTTGGAGATTGAAATTTTATTTTTGAATTATCTATTGATAATTTAGTTCCTACTTCTGTATATGAATACATACCTAATCTAATTATAGTTGTTAAAGGATCTAAAATTATATTTTTTTTTTTATTATTACTTGTTGAATTATTTAAAAATGGTAAGTTTATACTAAGGGAAAATATACTCATACTATTAATATATTTATTAATATAATCATTACATTTTTATTTTTTATATCATTTTTTTATTTGTTATAAATTCTAAATATTTATTATAATCAAATTTTGGTATTCCATAAAATATCCTTAATGATTTTATACCATCCATAAATCCCTTATTATTTGAATTTTCATACACATTATATAAATTATTCTTCTTTTCTTCCTCCATATTATCCTTATTACATCTCTCTTTAAATTCATCTTCTACTAACATTTTATTACTATATGGATTATCATATGTCGATTTTAAACATTCATTATCTCTTATTCTTATATCTTCATCTCTTTTATCTTTATAATATAACACATATAACATTATCACTAATAATATTATGATAAATAACATATAATATTACTTCTATATTATTATATTATTATATATAAAAAAAATGATTTTTTTTATGTATATATTTTCCATCCTCTTTGTCTCTTTTTATTCTTTCTATTTACTTACATATTATGGCATCATTCAATCGTCAACATAGCCGTAGTAGAAGTCAAAATAATAGAAATTATAGCAATAGTAGACGTAATGCAATTGAAAATAAAACACCATTAGAACTACAACTTGAAATTAAAAATGCAATTATTAATGCAGACGATAGATTAAATTCATCAATTGAAAATTGCAGTGATGTTTTTTTGTCATTGCAGAATGTAGAAATTATTGAATATTTTAAAAATGCAATGTGGACAAATTTTGTATTGCAATTTGCAATCGAACCATTACAAAATATGAGAAACCATAAATTATTTGACCTATATAATAATAGTATTACTACATTACAAAATAACATTGACTCAAGATTTCCTAAACATATGCATTTGACAATTAAAAATTATATCATTGAAAAACAAATATTACATCCTTTAATTTTCAATTTAATTAAACAATTACATAATATCATTAAAAAAAATGTGTTTTTATCGCATCTACAAAACGAAAATCAACAACGAATCAGACTTTTTGATTTTTTTGGTGATGACTTTGATGATGTGTTAAAATCATGTAGTGATGAATTTCATAAACGTTTAATTAATGACAATAAATCCAGAATTCAACGCATGCTGGGTTTCGTACAAGATCTAGGATATGCTCCGCCTGAAACAACAGATACAACAGAACCACTTGCAGCAGCGGCAGCACCGGATGCAACATTTTTAAATCATAGTTAATCGAGAATTTTAAATAATAGATATGATCCTGAAATGCAGGTTTAAAAATATGAATGAAATTAAAACATAAAATATATTAATTTAATAAATATTAAGATATAAAAAAATTATTATATTATAATTTTTTATTATAATATAAATGAAATTTTTATTAATAAAACCAAATAAATATAACGTCGATGACAATAAACGAACAGACTTTTTTAATGAAAATATTTATGAAATTTTTAATTATGATTATATAAATTTACCTCCTCCTCATTCTACTACCGAATTAAATGATTTGTCTAATTGTTTAGAATCCTTCTTATCCAACAAAAAATATATTGATATTGTTGAATATGATGTTGTTGATAATAATCATTTAATCAAAATAACTGATTTCCTTAATTATAAAAAAGATGATACATATTTCTTAACTGATAAAATATGTCTTGATAATAGTAATGAAGTTATCATGTTTTATCATAACAATTATGTTGAACCTGATCAATTTAACAATTTAACAACTATATTAACTCCTAATATAGATACAATATTTGGTCCAGTCTTTTTTTTAAAAATATCTAAAATACCCAATTTACATTATGAAGATATGACAATAAAAGATTTAGTTAAATTATGGATATCTCAAAAACAAGTGAAATGTTTATATTACAACTGCAATAAAAATGAAATCGAAAATAAATATATTTATAACAATAACAGTTTCCTAAAATTTTTTAATTTTAATTTTAATAATAATTTATATGGTATAACATATATTGATAATCTATATTTTTATAAACTAAAATCCATCAATAATTCAATTCACAACAAAAATGATATCAATAAATATCTTATAAATAATGATTATTCTATTTTTGAAGAAATTATTATTTGTAAAGTTAAATTAGATGCTTATAATATTGAAGATATGATTGAAGAAGAATATAACACAATTATTAATCAACATATAAAAACATTAATTAAAGCTTTTATAGAATATGAAAAAGAAAAACAAATAATTGAATTATTATTTGTTGACATTAATTAATCATTTCTTTTAATTCTTAATTTTTTATGTTATAAATAATATTTTTTTTTATTTATAAATTATATTATAATATAATTATGGATGTTGAATTAAATGACAATGATTTTGTTGATGATGTACAACAACAAAAACAATTACAACAACAAAAACAACAACAACGACAAAAACAAACTCTTTATGATGATGATAGTAGTGATAGTGATGATAGTGATAATAGTAAAAACAATAATGATAAAAACAAAAATAAAAATAAATATAAAGGATTGATGGGAAAATTTAAATCATTAAATATCATTAGTGAATTAAAAATGCCAATTATTTTAATTATTTTATTTTTATTAGTATCTAATCCTCAATTAACAGAAATATTAACAACAACTTTTCCACAATTATTTGAAAATAAAACTGAATCAATGTTATGTTTATTATTAAAAGGGGTTGTTTTATCTTTAATTTTTTGGTTGTTAAATAAATTTGTTTTGTGTAAAATTTAAATAATTATTTTACATTTTTTTTATAAAATTATAAATTAAATAATTATATGAATAATTTTATGAATTATTTTTAACCATTTATTCTCCATTTATTTCCACAATTTCTATTCATACAAGTAACAAATACTGTCATCGGTTCATCTGCTGAACGTGTTTGAATTTGTATTATTGAACATTTTCTTTCATTACATTTTTTACATTGGTATAAATCTGTCGTTTGAACATTATTTTGTTTATCTTTTATTCTCTCTTGTTTTTCTAAAATTTGAGACCATTGTGAATAATATAATTCATGTGGTCTTAAATATGGTAATGAATTTGATGTTATTACATCGTCATTTATTGAATCAATTAAAGATAAATTATTTTCATTAATACTTGTAATTAAATCATTTAAATTAGCAATTAAAACATTATTTTTATATTTTACATTAATGTTATTATTCGCCATATATTCTTCACAATAATCATTTAAATTTTGCATAATTTTTTCAACTGATAACTTATCATTTAATTTAAATATTCTTATTTTTTCGTCTAACTCATTTATATATTCATTAATCAAATTATCATTCATATTATATTATATAAATAATTAAATATATAATTATATAAAATATATATCATTATATATTTTATATATCATTTTTTTATTATATAGTTTTTTATTACAGATTATAACAAAAATCTTTTAACATATAATTTTTATTTTTTAATATTATTTTTATATTAAAAATATAATATATATTATATAATGATTTTCGGAAAAGAAATAGATGATATATTATATTCATATTATAAACAACATTCTTTTATTACTCTTGGTAGTATTATCAGTTCAATTATTACTTTTACTTTAGAAAGTGTATTCGTTCCTAAACTAATGTCTAAAATAATGACTAATATTAAAGATCTTTCATTATTAAAAGATAATATATTAAAATTATTAGGAACTTGGACTATTACACAAATAGCTTATTCAATAACTGAAAAAATAAATTCAAATGTCGAACCAACATTAACTAAATTTATTACAGATAATATAATTGAAAATATTTTTAAAAAATATGAAGTAACCAACAAAAATATTAATTCTACTTCCATTTTCACCAGAATTTTGTCTTTACGTTTAAATATTGAAATATTAGTTAATCGTATATTTATAACCATATTACCTCGTTTTATTGGCATTTCTATCATTTTATTTAATTTCTTCTTGATTAACAAAAAATTATTTTTTACTTCTTTATTCGTCATTTTTATACAATGTTATGTAATCTTTAGCAAATTAAATAATTGTGTTGAATTATCCTTTAATGAAGTAGAAGATAAAGATGAATTAATGAAATTAATTACTGATAAATTTGATAATATACATATTATTAATGGTACTAAAGATGGCATTCTCAGTGAAATAGAAAAATGTAAAGAAGGCACCGCCAAAATAAAAAATAAAAGAATTGAAGCAATTGATTGTGTTATTAATAAACAAATACAAGGCTATTTCAGCAACATCTTTATTTTTGGTGTCATTATGTTATATTCATATGTTCTATATTCTAATAACGAAATTTCTAGTGAAGATATTTCAACTATTATGTTATCCATCAATAGTATGTTTTCACATATCTATGAAATAACTTATCATATCCCAATCGTCACTGCTAGAATGGGAATTCTAAATAGTGATAATAAATTTGTTAAAGAAATATTTCATTATAAATCTAAAGGTGGTGATGATATTGTTATAGATAAAGGCAATATTAAATTTGTTAATGTTTCTTTTAATTATAATAATGATAATAATGATAATAATAAAGACAAAGCAGTTATAGAAAATATAACAACCGAATTAAATAATGGAATTAATATGATATATGGACCTTCAGGTTCTGGTAAAACAACTTTTGTAAATTTAATAAGTGATGTTATACAACCCACAAAAGGAGATATATATATTGATGGACATAATTTAAAAGATATTAGTAAATCATCAATAAAAAAATATATTCTATATATCACTCAAAATATGTCAACTTTATTTAATGATACTATATATAATAATATCGCATATCAAAATAATAATATTAGTAAAGAAATGATTATCAAATTAATTGATAAATATAATTTGAATGAAATATTTAAAAATATTATGAATAATAATAATGATTTCCTCAATATTGTTGTCGGTAAAAAAGGTGAATTATTATCTGGTGGTCAAAAACAAATTATACATATTATTCGTGCTATGTTCAATGACGATATTAAAATTTTGATATTAGATGAACCAACCAGTGCATTAGATAGTAAAAGTAAAGAAAATGTTATAAATATGATAAAAAAATATTATAATAATAAAACAATAATAATAATATCTCATGACAAAGAAGTTATCAAATATGGTGATAAATTAATTGAATTTAAGTAATTTCAATTTAATAATTTTTATCCAATTATTTTTTTATTATAATATAATTATATTATAATGCAAAAAAGTAAACTTAATAAATATAAATTAAAAACTTCTAAAATATTAAATGGTGGCGTTGTTGATTATGTAAATCATGATGGTATTCAAGACGCAATCGGTAATGTAATGGGCGAAAATACGGTTGATACACAAAAAGCCCATATCAATAATTTAATTTTAATAAATCATATGAATTATACTTTCAATAATGCAAGATCTGTTAAAAAATATGCTTTACAATTAGCCATTCTTGGTTCTCTTTTTAAATATTATTGTAAAAATATTGTTATTCCAAATGATATTGGCAATTTACCATTAATTAATAATAATTTTATTTTTGACATAAATAAAAGATTAAATGGAAATGCTGGAAGTAATGATAATCAAAATATTAATAATAACAATAATAAACCAAATTTTCAAAATAATAATAATTTGTGTAATTTATTAGGTTTTAACGGTTATGAAGATGAGTTAAATTTTATTGTTTCTAATCAATCCATTATTCAAAATAATAATTGCAACAATATATTAAGAACATTACATACTTTGAATAACAATTTTCCTCAAAATATAGAACAAGAAGTACCAGGCAACACCAGTTATTTTATACATAATGATGATGATCAATTGAAAGAATTTAATAATTTACTTGCAAATTACATAGAAAACATCATTAAAAATAATATTGATAATAAACAAAATTTATTTATTGAATTAAATAATTGTCACAATGCTTTATCAAATTCAAATGTAAACAATGTTCAAGCTGCTGCAAATAATTCTTCAACACTTGATAAACATAAAAATAATAAAGACATTTTAGGAATAATTGCACCTTTTAATGTGAATCCCAAATTAAGATATGGTGATTTATACACATTGCGAAGATGTGTTGCAAGCAAAATATTGTATATGATATTAGAAAAACAAAGTTCTTTATTAACTGAATTAAATAGATTTAATCGATCCTTAATTCCTACACCATTACCTTTTAATATCAATCCAATACAGCCAATTATAAATCCATACTTCGCACCATTATTTAATCCTGTTATTGATATTATTAATACAGTCACTCCACCATTATTAGAAGGATTCATACCTCTTTTTATTCAACAAAATCCAATATATAAAATACGTGAACTATTAGTATTAGTAAAAAATAAAAAAATTGATGAATTAATTAATAATTTTAGACAAATTCATAATCTAAATATCTAATTCCATAATTTCCAAATCAACAAATTAATACCATTTCTTATATATAAAAAATGATTTTTTTTATATATAGCAATATAAATATATATCATTTTTACATCTATTATAATCATCATTTATAATGTATATATTCACATATATTTCCAATTTATTATCACTTTATTTTCTATATAAATGTTTTATTTGTTGTATGTTGAGCTCCAATAAAACAAATCATTTAAATGAAGAAAATAAAGAAAATGAAGAAAATGAAGAAAATGAAGAAAATGAAGAAAATGAAGAAAATGAAGAAAATGAAGAAAATGAAGAAAATGAAAAAAATGAAAAAAATGAAAAAAATGGGGAAAATGAAGAAAATGGAGAAAATGAAAATGAAAAATTAAAAATGGAAAATTTTTATTTGAAGGATGATTATCAAAAATTATTGAATGAATATAATTATTATCATTCTTTATATTTGGAATTAAGAATGGATAATAATGAACTAAATAATGATGTTGAATATAATTATAATTTACGTTTAAAACTTGAAGATAAAAATAATAAATTATCTAATGAAAATAAAGAAAATTACAATAATTATATATTTTTCAAGGGAAAATATGATAAAACCGTTGAAGAATATTATAAAGTATTAGACGAAAAATATAAATTAGAAAAAATAAATGGTTCATTAGAATCTGAAAAATTTTCTAATTATAAAATAATCAAAGAATTAAAATTAAATTATAAAATATTAGAAGAAAAATATCATAATTTAGAAACAGAATATACTAACATAAAAGAAAAACACAATAATAATGATGATAATAACTCAAATATATTTATCACAAAAAATGAAACAAATTATACATCTGAAGAACAATGTGTATATACAGAATATTGTGTGAAAGATGGCGAAACTGAAACATTAATACATGAATATTGTGCCAATGACAATGATATAAAGAAATTTTCTTAAATATAATAATTTAAAAGAATAAATTAATGATATAAATAATGTATATATTGATAAACCTAGTATAGTTTTTATAGATAATGAAAGATATCCAAAAAAGAAGATACAATATTTTTTAATCCTTATAAGATTGGTAAAGATGTAAATAGTTATGGAATAATAATAAAATACGAAATATATATTATTGTAATCTGTTGAATTAAGAATTTAAGATGTATTTCAATACAAATAATTTTTGTTAATTAAAATAGTAAAAATATTTTTTTAAAATTTAAATTTGTAATTTTAAAATTTTTATGACGCAAAAAAATTAATTTAAGATTTTAATAAATATAAAAATAACAAAATAATAATTACTCTTTATATTTTAAGACTATAAATTTATTTTTTATGACGCTAACAATATTTTTTTGTAATAAGATTGATTATGATGTCTAAATCCTTAATTCAACAGATTAATTGGAAAGATATTAAAAGACAAAGAATTATTGGATGAATTATTGAAATTAAAAAATAAAAATTTAGGTTGTTGGTGTTATCCAGAACTATGACTTGGGGATGTTTTATTAAAATTGGTAGGATTATTTGGTGAAAAATAAAAAAATGATTAAATTTTAATATAAATATGATTATTTTATAAAATTAATTGATCATTTTGTAATAATCCAAAATCATATAATGCATACATTGATGCCAATTGTTCTGCTTTTTGCTTTGTGTTTGCAGTTCCTTTCGCAATGATAATATTATTATTTCCTTTAACTCCCACTTTATATATATGTTTACCATCAACAAATGAACTTTCTAATAATTCATAAACTGGAAATGACCATTTATTTTTATGGTAAAATCTTAATAATTGATCTTTATAATTAGTATCCATATATAATAATTGTGAATAATCTATTTCATTTTCCAAAATCATAATTATAAATGTTCTACACACTTCAAATCCGACATCTAAATATAATGCACCTACAAAACTTTCAAATGCATCTTCTAATATTTTATCAAATAATCTACCTCCATTATCTTCTATTTGTTTAGATATTATTATATATTCATTTATTCCCATTATTTTAGCCATTTTACTTAATGTTTCTGTATTTTCCAATTTAGTTTTTAATCTTGTCATAAATCCTTCATCTTCATTTTGATATCTATTGAATAGATAACCAGATATAACACATTTAATTACTGTATCTCCTAAAAACTCAAATCTTTCATTTGATTTATCGTATAAATAACTTTGTTCATTATTATTATTTTTTATGTATGATACATGAGTTAGAGAATTTATATAATAATTTATATTTTTAGGTTCAACTATCATATCAAATTTTTTAAATAAAATAACAACATCATTTAATGTAATTATTTTATTGAATGGATTATATAACTCTATTCGTTCTGATTCTATATTATTCATTATGTA